>ENA-ORUB01000764-ORUB01000764.1-human-gut-metagenome-genome-assembly--contig:-NODE-764-length-39950-cov-5.866600_pt1 | contig 39950 bp, 33 predicted proteins | sample MGYA00241918_ERZ509200 | MGnify/ENA primary metagenome ERZ509200 (study PRJEB26280, sample SAMEA2338853) | human gut metagenome | biome: human gut; feature: human-associated habitat; material: faeces... | reverse complement strand
CATCACCAAGAAGTGTGCCGTCCATATCACTTGCAATTACTTTTATCATGAAAATTTTCTCCTTTTATCTGTAAAAATTCCGGTCAATCATTCGGATCCATAGCATCCATAGCAAATATGTCCTTTTTTCGGAGAAATTATATCTTATATTATTGCAAAATACAATGATTTTTGCGGCAGACATAAGCCTTTCTGGTTTCAGAAATACATGGTATAATGAGATTTCATAAATCTGTCCGATGTCGGTCAAGCGTATATCCGCAATCCGCGTCGCTGCTTGATCCGGTTAAGTGAATAACCCCATCCACATGTACTACATAGATTTGCATCAAATAAATGCTCTTCAGTTAAGTCAGTCAATCAGAAAACAGGAGAATATTATGTCAACTTATTTTTTTCATTCCAAAAGAAACCGCTCGCATTCCCGTTTCTTCTATTTAATATTGTGCACAGTCCTTGTCTGTCCAATGCTCCTTTTCACAGGCTGCCAGAATACCACTGGCACCAGCACTGCCACCGAGAAGGAGCCTATCAGCATCAGCAGCATCAAATTGAACACAGCCATACAGATCACCATTTACGATTCCCAGGATAAGTCCCTCCTGGATGACTGTCTGGCACTGTGCGATAGGTATGAGCTGATCTTCAGCCGGACAAATGAGAACAGCGAGCTTTATAAATTAAATCACCGGATATCAGATTCCGCTGTATCAAATCAAACCATTGAAACTCAGACCACTCCCTACCAGGTCAATGGCACCACAAACACATGGCATATATCCGAATACCTTGCTGCTCTGCTTTCCGAAGGACTCGATATCACCAGGGAGTCCGACGGTGCCTTTGACATCGCCATTGCGCCTTTGACCTCTCTCTGGGATTTCACAGCAGAAGACCCGAAGGTTCCGGATGATGCAGCTATTCAGAAAGCACTCCCTCTGTGCAGCTCCGACGGCGTCACCATTGACGGGCAGGATATCACACTTCCCTCTGATGACATCCAGTTCGATGTAGGCGCCATTGCCAAGGGCTATATCGCAGACCGCATGAAAGATCTTCTGGTAAAAAAAGGGGTAAAGAGTGCCATCATCAACCTTGGCGGCAACGTCCTCTGCATCGGCTCAAAGCCTGACGGCACTCCCTTCAAAGTAGGCATCCAGAAGCCCTTTGCAGATCGCAACGAAACCGAAGCCGTTATGGATATCACCGGAAAATCTGTTGTATCCTCCGGAATTTATGAGAGGTGCTTTAAGCAGAACGGAAAATTATACCATCACATCCTGAACCCCAAAACCGGCTATCCATATGACAATAGCCTGATCTCTGTGACAATCATCTCCGACCAGTCTGTGGACGGCGATGCCTTAAGCACCACCTGTTTCGCCCTTGGTCTGGAGGACGGACTGAAATTTGCGGAGAAAAAAGGAGTGCAGGCCGTTCTTATCACAGAAGATTATGAACTGCATTATACTGACGGATTCCAGGATGAGATCAATGTCACTGATGTGGAATCCTGAACCATGAAATCTTTTTCAGTAACAACCAAAAACCTTACGGATAGACCATATTTGTCACATAAGTCTGCGGATAATCTTTCAGAAGATTTGCCATTGCTGTCTGTGTCTGTGTCGTTGAAAATGGCTAGGATGGGCCGTTCCACAGACATTCATAATCTGCCTCCGTACCGTGGATGTCTCTGTTCCGCAGTTGTAGGGCCACAGGGGGGGGGAGGCAAAACCTTCCGGATTCACAATCTGCTCCCAAGCTTCTTCATATCCCTTATCCGGAAGTTCAAAACACCATGGGATAAATCCGAGCAAACAGTGATCTTCTGGAAGCAGATAATGCCGAAGATGGCCTGAAGATCATTCTCAAAGAGCATCCTGACATTATTATCACAGATATGAAAATGCCCGTCATGGACGGAATACAGCTCTAAAAAAAGCCGGAAGAACTTCACATCGACAGCAAAATCAGTGTGATCAGCGGATTCAGCGATTTCAAATATACAAGACTTGCGATCCAGGCCGGTGTTATTGATTACATACTGAAGCCTGTTGATCCCCAGAATTTGAACAATGCGCTTTCAGCCACAATTTCTCAGTTGGAAAGTGAAGCAGGCAAAACTGGGACTTCCGATTCTGCTTCATCACCCGAACCCTGCTCTGCGTTCACCAGTAGGGTAATCAGTGATGTTTTTGATTATATCAATGCACATTATCTGGAAAATATCTCCCTGGCCGATATTGCAGAATCTTTTTTCTAAGTAAGGAGCATCTGTCCAGATTGTTTTAAAAAAACGTCAGAATCTTTTTTCCTATACTATGCAGTTAAAGCTCACCGAGGTGAAACGGCTTCTGCAGTCTACGGATATAACTCTCGACGACATTGCCTGGCATCTTGGTTTCAGCAATGGAAATTACTTCAGCAAGGTTTTTAAAAAGAACTGTCAGATGTCTCCCAGTGAATACCTGAACGTACAGCTATAGTTCTTCAGAAAACTTTTCTCCGATAAAAAGTAGCTGTAACTGAGCGTATTCGTTCAGTTACAGCCACTTTATTCAATATTATTATATTCAGTTATTGATCATATCCGGCCAGGAAAGAATCTCTGCAGAAATCTTCTCTTCATAATCTCCGTCAATGTCCTCACTTCTTCCAGCCGCATAAATATTGGTCTCGGCGCCCCAGCCATTGTCCTCGTATTCCCATACATGGAATTTCAGTCCACGGAACATGAAATCCAGACTTCCGCAACCATCTTCCTCTGTGTATTCGAATGTGATATTTTTTTTGTTCAGAGCATCCTGTACTTTCTGTAAACGCATATAATATCGCTCCTTCCACGCCTAAAATCTTCCTTTATACACAAAGTATAACATGTTGTGATTTTTGACACAAGTCAAGGATGAAAGTGCCTGTGAGCTGCAGATAGCTCAGGCCCAGTAGAGTCTCATTCCAAACTCATGGCTCATACGGTCCGGATGCCCATCAACTCTTGAAAGCAAAGTACAGATATCCTGATAGGTATTCTTTGCCATACATTTACCGCTATTATCAGAAAGAATTAGTGTAAGGTTCCACTTCTTGCCTTTTCCGTATTCTTTCTCAAAGGTTTTTACCATGACACGGCTGTCTGCCGGAACTTCTGCTTTAACACTTCCCTTTTCCACCAGTTCTCCGTTCAATGTTTCTGTAATGATCCATGTAAGTTCACACTCTCCCAGAGCTCCATCTGTATCATTTACAATATACAGACTGTCCAGATAATCTTTGTGCTTTGCAAAAGCACCCACTGGTGCGTTGCTTTCCAGTATAGCCTGAAGACCCTTTTTGGGAATTCCCCACCAGTCATATAATCCGTAGAAGCTCTGAGGACACAGATCGATAAACATAAACTGTATATATCCTGAGCAAGGTTCATATTTCTGGATCCTGTAATGCTCTGTATAATATTTCAGAAGCTTATACTGATATTCCTGGATCTTCGGGATATCATCCACCAGTTTTTCCAGACGATGATATACCGCCGGAACAGTTTTCAGATTTTCACTGCTGCCCGGTGCATCAAATCCGTACTCTGTATTCAGCTTTTCTGTCTGCTCATAAATATCTGCATATTCTCCACCGCATAAAGAACCCAGATAATTATGGCTGTCCCCGCTAAGCAGATCGTCTTCGCAGAAAGAACCCTTGATGATCGGTCTGCCCGGATCCATCTTCTGTACCTCCCTATACAGAGCAGGTCCCGGATTTTCCTCCATAAATCTCCTTCTCACATTTCCATCCGGATCAACACATCCCGGTTCATTCATAATGATCCAGCAGATCAGAGACGGATGATGCTTCAGAAGTTTCACATTTTCTCTGTAAACATCTGCAAATCTCTGCGCCCATTCATCTGTTGAAGGATGCGTCCAATTGTACTCCGAATCCTGAAGAACTGCAATTCCCAGCTCGTCACACAGATCATAAAAAACTTCCTGCTCTGTGTGGACATGTACTCGTACCAGATTAAAACCTGCCGCCTTTACATTAAGAAGATCTCTCAGGTACCGTTCCCTTGTCATTGCGGAAATATAACAATCCGGAAAATAAGAGGTTCCTCTTATATACAGCTTCCTGTTATTAAGCCAGAATCTTGTTATTTTTTCATTACGCTCAATCTGAATGTCCCGAAAAGCAAAATTCGTTGTTCTGCTGCTCAGTATGTCTTTTCCCCTGCTTAACGTAAGTTCTGCCTGATACATCCAGGGATAACCATGATCCCATGTGGACCACAGTCTGACATCTTCCACTTTAAGCTCACATTTAAAACCTGTCTCTGCTTTCTCTGCCATTATCTGAACAGTTTTTTCTGCCTTTATAAGACCGGACTCTTTTTCCCGGATCTTTACATTAAAATCATATGTCTCCCCGGATTTCAGACCTCGCGCTTCAGTTTCCACATATACGTCTGCTTTCCTTACATCCGGATCCAGTTCATACTTCAGATCTGTCTGATCTTCCAGAACACCTTCTTCTGTCAGGATCAGTTCCACTTTTCCGTAGATTCCTACAGGATTTACATCTCTCTGGATAAATGTATCAGAATGTTCGTAGGTACCTTTTACCATATTTCTTTTTACCAGGTGGGTTCTGGAATCCTGTGCATCCAGCTCCACCTCATCATCCCATGGAGAACTTACCTTTACAATGAGATAATTTTTCTCTCCAAAAACAAGCTTATCTTTTACATTAAAGGAAAATGGAGCGGAATATCCTTCATGCTCTCCAAGAAATTCTCCGTTAATCCATACTTTTCCATAATAATCAACATTGGTAAATTTAAGGACAGCATCCGTAACTTTCTGATCCGGAACTTCAAACTCTGTTTTGTACCACCAGGGCGCCTGATTGAAATATCTCAGTTCACGCCCGAAATATGGCTGTCTGGCATAGATAAGCTGCAGATGTTTCAGTTCCTCCAGTTCCTCCCATTCAGACACCTGGGAACCTACGGAAGTATCCGCTTCCCTGGCAGCATAAAGCCCGGTCTTTTCCCCTGTATCATGAACATCCTGCAAAATTTTCCATCCTTGTTTCAATTCAATCCTTGTTTCCATTTCAGCCTCCTAACTCTTGACCGCACCTGCAGCCATACCTTCGATTATGTTTTTGTTAAGAATAAAATACACGATCAGTGTAGGCAGGATCGATATTACGATCGCCGCAAATGTACTTCCCCAGTCCACTCTTCCGAACTGCCCCACAAAGTCATTCAGGCCAATTGGCAGAGTTTTCATATCAGAAGATGAGATAAATGTATTGGCATATGTAAATTCGTTCCATACAAAAACAAAATTGTATGTAAGAACTGTCATTGTAGTATTTTTAGCCATAGGTACCACGATCTTGCGGAATGTGGTTCCCATTGTGGCACCGTCAATAACTGCTGCTTCCAGAAGAGAATCCGGCATAAATTTAAAAAATCCGGTGTAAAGATAGATACACATTGGAAGTCCGAACCCGATCTGCGGAAGCACCAGTGCCCAGTATGTATTTCTCAGTCCGATCCTGTTATAAATCTGGAACATGGGTATAAGGCAGGAAAAAATAGGCACCATCATTCCAAACAGGAAAAATGCCATCAGTGCATTGGCATATTTTACCTTTACCTTGCTGATCACAAATGCAACCGGGCATCCCAGGACTACGATGCCAAGAAGTGTGAGAACTGCCACAACCGTACTGTTAAGAAAATATCTTGGAATGGATGAGATCGTCAGTGCGCTGATATAGTTTCCAAGATAAAATCCTGATGGCAGGGCATACTGTGCAGTATATGTCATTTCATCCGGTGTTTTCAGACTGGAGCAGATAACCCAGAAAATAGGGTAGACCTGTATCATGACAAAAATAAGGATCACTACATAGAACACAGCACGAATAGGTATATTTTTTCTTGATTTTATCATTCTGACCCATCTCCTTTCGCCGATCCCAGGCATTTCTGTATAATCCCTACTGCTACCAGACATTCAATGACCAGAAAAACGGACAATGTACTTCCATAGCCAAAGTCAGCCGAATTAAAAGCGGTTTTATACATATAAGTTGCCACCATCTCTGTTGATCTGGATTTATTGTCAAGAATATAGAATACATCAAAGGTTTTCAGACAACCATTTACAAGCATTACAATGACAATGCTGAATATATTTTTCACCAGTGGAAGCTTTATGTAACGATACTGTTGAAAAACATTGCAGCCATCCATTGTAGATGCCTCGATCACATCCTTTGATATGGATACAAATGCGGAATAAAAAATGATCATGTACAGACCACAGTATTTATATCCATCGATCAGGGTTATGGTAATCAGCGCTGTATGGGAATTTGCCAGCAAAGCGATAGGTTCCATTCCCAGTTTTTCCATCACATAGCAAACCAGGCCCTGGGGCTGGACAGAAAGCATTTTGGAAAAAATCTGGCAGATCGCCATAGATGAAATGATACATGGAATAAAATAAATAACCCGCAGAATATTTCCACCTTTGGAAATATGTGTAAGCAAAATTGCCAGGATCAGTCCTGCACATAACTGGAACAAACTTCCCAATACAACAAATTTAAGATTATTTACAACAGCCTCACGAAATGTCTCATCCTGAAACATCCTCACATAATTTTCCAGTCCGATAAACTTCATATCACCGATTCCATTCCAGGAAAAAAGGCTGTAACCCATTGACCACAGAATTGGGATGATAACAGTAAGAATATATACGAACAGTGCAGGAAGAACAAACGGTAAAGGCTGGATTTTATTTCTGGGCTTCATATCCTCTCCCCTTTCATACGCAGATGCAGATAAAATTCCGCATCTGCGTATTCTCTCAGTTATTCTTCAGTGTCAAAATAATCAGATGCATACTGTTCTACAGCTTTGTCCATGTTTTCGCAGAACTCTTCAGGAGTTGATTCTCCCATTCCAAGGCTTGCCAACTCTTTTCTGTAAACCTCGTTTGTAGAAGGATCCAGACGAACATCCCAGCACTGGGCAAAAGTGCCGCAGTTCTCAAGATCACTTAAAATCTGCTGTGTAAGCTCCGGAAGCTTCTCCGAATCACTTGGCATCATGGATGGAAGCATATTGAACTCATACATTGCCGTATCAGCAAAATTATCCCATACATAACTGATGAAATCTTTCATCTCATCACTCATGGAATCCTTGAGAATGGCAGTTCCGATTCCACAATTCGCATAGTAATCATTTTCTCCTGTAGCGGTTCCTTCGCTGTCTACAGGAAGTTTGAACATGGAAATGTCATCTTTAAGATTTCCCTCATCATCTACAAGATCCGGTGTATCCCATGTTCCGGTGTATAACATTGCCGCACCACTGTTCAGAAACAGATCCATCTGTGCGGTAGTATCTGAACTTGTCCATCCTTCACTGAAATACTGGGCTATATCCTGTGTATACTGGGCTGTTGCGATACCTGTCTCAGAATTAAATTTTTCTTTTCCCATTCTTGCATTGTCAATGAAGTCATTTCCTTCCAGTCTGAAAGCCTTAAATGCAGGATAACGCATGATCATGTCGTAATTTCCTGCGGATATCGGGGTCATTCCCGCATCTTTCAGCTTCTTGCACACATCCAGGAGGTCTTCCAGTGTCTGAGGTGTTTCAGTAATTCCGGCTTTTTCAAACATGTCTTTGTGATACCAGAAATACTCTACATTTCCCTGCCAGGTCATAAGGTAATTGCTTCCGTCACTGAGTTTCGGATAATTCAGTGCAATATCAAAGAACTTGTCTTTGATACCCAGTTCATCATAAAGGTCATCCACACTGTAGATCAGATCCTTTTTGCAAAGTCCTTCAAAAAATGCCTCCGGATCTGCGTCAAACCAGTCCGGCAGTTCATTGCTGGATGCAAGGATCTTGATCTTCTGAAGATATGTTTCTCTGTCTGCAATAGACTCTACATTGAATTCAAAATCCGGGTGATCTTTTTTATAATCTTCTGCAAGCTTCTTCAATGTTTTCAGTGCCGCATCTGTTTCGCCCCTGGCACTGATATAATTGATCACAAGTGGTTCGGAATCCTCTTTTTTATCTGCCCACACATTCATCATGCTGAATGAAGAGAGACACATCATTGTGGCAAGTGTAGCAGCCATCACTTTTTTTAATTTCATTTTCGTCCTCCTTTTGGTACATTTCTATTCATCCGGATTGAATATTTTGTTCCGCTTTCCTTATCGATGAGACCATTATATTAAATCCGTCCGGAAAAATACATGGAAAATCTTCGCTGTACCTGGAATATTTTCTCCAATCTTTCCCCCACACTTGTGAGAATTTTTCCCTTATTATATAATGTAGCCAATAAAACCAGAGGGGGGATTCCATGATAGAAAATCTGAAAAAAAAGGTGTTTCACTTATTTTTAGGAATCAGTCTGAAACGCAGGCTTTTTATTACATATCTGCTGCTCAGTTCTCTGATACTCATGCTTACTTCCGTGTTTTTTTATACTGCATCCAAAAAAGTACTGATCAAGCGTGCCGCACTTTCCAGTCAGCAGCAGCTATCCCTGATCACCAGCAACCTTGGAGAAAAGATCGATAATATATCAAACTATGCCATCACCCTTTCCATCAACAGCAATATCGCCGATGTTTTAAAAGAAAATCCCACAGTTCCCGAAAACACACTGGAACATTTTCTGGTAAATTCCGAGCTTACAGACCAGGCCCAGCGTATCATCGGACTTCACAAAAACATCTATGCCTGGGATATCCTGGATACAGAAAACCACTGGTTTCACAGCAGTACCACAGAAACAGATCAGCTTGATTCCATTTTAGGTCCCGAAGTCCTTGACAGCCTTCAGACTAATCTGGCCTTTCAGTTTCTCGGACCCTTCCAGATAAGTGGGGAGCCAACCTTTGTAGCCTTAAAAAGTATTACAAACATTGATAACACCAAATATCTGGGCGCCCTGGTCCTTCTGATCAGAGAAACAAATATTTCCTCTGCATTCCGCGACCTTCCGGACAGCTCTTCCAGGGATTTCTATATTACTGATGAAAATGGACAGATACTTTCCTCTTCTTCATCCGGAGGTATTTATAAAGACTTCTCATCCTATACAAAAATCAGTTCAGAGAATTATAAAACCCTGACAGAAACCGACAGGCAGTTTTTTTCCGTAGACGGCACTGACACTCTTTTTATCTGCAAATCCTATCCTGACCTAAACTGGAATGTGATCAACCTGATTCCTCTGGAAAGCCTGACTCTGGATCATATGGTGATCCTGCACAACATTCTTCTGATCAGCATTGTAGTGTTTATTTTATCTGTATTTTTTTCCATATTATGTACAGGTACTGTCACCGCACCTATACAGAAACTTGTGGAAAAAATGAAATCTGCATCTGCCGGAAAGCTGAATATTTCTGCCAGTTACTCTTCAAATGATGAACTTGCAGTTCTCTATAACCAGTTTAACCTTATGATGCAGAAGATCCAGACATTACTTAACGATATCTATGAGGAACAAAATGCCAAACAGAAAATGGAAATACGTCTTTTACAGTCCCAGATCAATCCCCATTTTCTTTATAATACTTTAAACACCATCAAGTCTCTCATAGAAATTGATATGAATGATACCGCAGTAAAAGCAGTGTCTGCCATGTCATCTTTCTACAGAAACTCTCTTTCAAAGGGACAGTTTATCATTCCTCTGCGCCAGGAGCTGCTTCTTACAGAACAGTATCTTTATATCCAGAATCTGCGGTATATGGATTTTGTTGATTACGAGATCATCTATGAGCCGTCCTGGGAGGATCATGGGGCAGAGATACCCAAGCTGACCATACAGCCTGTTGTGGAAAATATTTTTGTCCACGGACTTACCAGCCAGATATGCCATATTCACTTAAATGTTTCTATCAGAAATGGTACCATCTGTATTTCTGTTTCTGATAATGGTTCCGGTATCCCGCCGGAAAAACTTGCCGAACTTAACCGTTCTATCAGAGACTTCAAAACTGCCCGACATTCTTTCGGGCTTCCAAGTATCAACCACAGGATTGCTCTTCTCTACGGTGAGAATTACGGACTTACCATCGAAAGTTCACCTGAAAAGGGAACCACTGTAACCATAGTAATACCTGACAAAAATCTGATCGAGGGGGAAATATAAAGTGAAAACACTTGTAATTATTGACGACGAAGTTTTTTTCAGAAAATCTCTGATCAATTTTCTTGAAAAACAAAACCTTTATAACATTGCAGGGGAAGCTAATAACGGACAGGCCGGAATCCGGCTTATTGAAAATGTTAAACCCGATATTGCCCTTGTGGATATATCCATGCCGGTTATGAGCGGTCTGGATATGATCGCAGCTCTTGGAACAGACTGTCATACCAGATTCATCCTTTCCACAGGATACGAAGATTTTGACTATGCCAAAAAAGCCATCTCTCTTCAGGTCCGCGGATACCTCCTGAAGCCATTGGATCACCGGGAGCTTATGGAGACACTCCAGAAAGTAAGTGACGAGATCGATCAGGAAAATTCCAGAAACAGTTATGTGAATAATTATTTTCAGTTCCGCGATCTGTATACACGGCAAATGCAGCTTAATTTCTTCCAGAAGGTGATCAGCGGAACAACCATTTCCCCGGATGATCTGGAAAAAATTCCGATTCATAAAACTTCCGATTATCTTACCATTCTTATGGAGATCCACAATGCCAATCCGGAAATATGGGATGAAAAAGGTGATTTTTCTCTGCTCCACACCATCCTGGAAAATATATGCAGGGAAATCTTACAGCCTGTGTGCAAAGAGCTTATTTACATTGACTATTCTCAGATGAGACAGTATATCATCATGGAAAAAAGCTCTGATTTTTCTTTTACCGATCTGGAACAATCCTGTCTCAGACTTGCCGGGATATATGATAATATCGCACAGATTTCCACTTTTTTCTGCTGTGGAACACCTCATGAAGGCGTGGAAGGAATCCGCTATTCCTATGAAGAGGCTCTTTCTGTTTTTCATAACAGAACTGCGTCTTCTTCCGGATTTCTTTATTTCACGCCCCAGTCCCATTCCGGTGATTTTACATTAAAGCCTCTGGTTTATAATGATATCCTGATCTTTCTGCGCCAGCAAAATTCACCGGCTCTCTGTAAATATATTGATGAATATTTCAACGATATCATCACCAAAAAAATCCATATCCGGCAGACCTGGAGTGTAGCTGCTGCTTTTCTTACTGTACTTGACGGTTTTATCACGGAGTGCAGTCAGCGTGAAACGCTTTTTCCTCTTCTGGAAAACGCCCTGAATACTTACCAGAACTGCCAGAGTGCCCTGCAGTTAAAACAACTGCTCCAGTCTACCTGCAAGGCAGTTCTGGATTCTCTTGCTGATGAAAAAAATCCGCGGAAGTCAGCTCTTGTATCCCAGGTTCAGGAATATATCTGTCTGAATTTTAAGCAGCCGGATCTTCGTCTTGAAACCATTGCTTCCCATTTTTTTGTCAATCCCCAGCATCTCTCTGCTGTATTCAGTCAGGAATCCGGAGTTACACTTACCTCATATATCAATGTCTGCCGCATGAAAAAAGCCAGACAGTTTCTTCTGGAAGACAGCCCTTCCATTCAAAATGTAGCTTCTTTATGCGGATTTTCTGATTCCGGATATTTCAGCAAATGTTTCCGGAAATATTACGGAATCTCTCCAAAAAACTTTGTATCCCTGACTGAAAAGAACAGTTATCCAGGTTCTATCGGCATATGATCTTTATCTCATTAAAGCGTAACGTTTCACCGCTTCATCTCATTAAAATTACATTTTACTCTAACATATGTTTTATGTAAAATGCAAGTTCTTTTTATTGTGCAATATCCCGGAATGTGTTAAGATAAAACCTGCGACTTTATACAAATAGCAGTTTACCATACTGCAATAATGAGGTGAGTTATGAAAGAAAGAGAAAAACTTGGATCCCGTCTGGGATTCATTCTGATTTCTGCTGGCTGTGCCATCGGAATCGGAAACGTCTGGAAATTTCCTTACATGGCCGGACAGGGCGGTGGCGGCACATTCGTACTGTTTTACCTGATCTTCCTGGCCCTTCTTGGACTTCCTGTTATGACTATGGAGTTTTCTGTTGGACGTGCCAGCCAGAAGAGTCCTGTCAAAGCATATTACGCACTGGAAAAACCAGGACAGAAATGGCACATCCATGGATATATCACTCTGATCGGATGTTATCTCCTGATGATGTTTTACACCACTGTTACAGGCTGGATGCTGAATTACTTCTATATGACAGCCACCGGTAAATTCCAGGGACTTGATTCCGACGGTGTTGCAGGACAGTTTACCAACATGCTTGGCCAGCCCGTTACTATGGGATTCTGGATGATCGTTGTTGTTATTGCAGGTGTTTTTGTCTGCTCCCGCGGTCTTCAGAACGGCCTTGAAAAAGTTACCAAGGTTATGATGATCTCTCTTCTGGTGATCATGGTTGTTCTTGCCATCAACAGTTTTACCATGGATGGTGCCAAAGAGGGACTGAAATTCTACCTGATCCCGGATTTCGAGCGTATGAAAGAGATCGGTATTATTTCTACCATTACCGGTGCTATGAACCAGGCATTCTTCACTCTCAGCCTTGGTATCGGTGCCATGGCGATCTTCGGAAGCTACATCGGAAAAGATCATGCACTGCTTGGTGAATCCATGAATATTGCGCTTCTGGATACTTTTGTTGCGATCACCTCCGGACTTATTATTTTCCCGGCATGTTTCACATTCAATGTTGACCAGACTTCCGGACCGAGCCTGATCTTCATTACACTGCCAAATATTTTCAACCACATTCCGCTTGGAAGACTCTGGGGAAGCCTTTTCTTCATCTTTATGTCATTTGCGGCATTCTCCACCATCCTGGCTGTATTTGAAAATATTATTTCCTGTGGTATGGAGCTTACCGGCTGGAGCCGAAAAAAATCCAGTCTTGTGAATGCCATCGCTATCATCCTTCTTTCCCTGCCATGCGTTCTCGGTTACAACGTATGGAGCTGGAGCGGATTCGAGGTATTCGGCGGTGCAGTTCTCGACTTCGAGGATTTCCTGGTAAGTAACCTTCTGCTTCCACTTGGTTCTCTTGTGTACCTGCTTTTCTGCGTTTCCAAACGTGGATGGGGCTGGAAAAACTTCACAGAAGAAGCCAACACCGGAAAAGGCCTGAAGATCCAGAAATGGATGCGCGTATACATCACTTATATCCTTCCGCTGATCATTCTGTTTATCTTCTTCTTTGGTCTGTACGATAAGTTTTTTGCATAAAAAATTCCCCCGTACAAATGCATGATGTAAAATATTTATATTCTGCATTTGTATGGGGGATTTTTATATGTAAAACTGATATTCTCATTTCTGTTTCTACGCATCTGAACCCGGAGAATGTTTACTTATGCTCATCATAATCGGACAATATCGCTTTTTTCTGAGCATAATCAATGGTAAGCGTATACTCCATTCCCGGTTCCAGGATTTCGATCTCTCCCAGGTTTGAATCATGTCCCTCTATCATCATGGAAATCACACGAAAAACTCCCGGAAGCAACCCAATATCCGGCTCACCCACATCCATGGAACCTTCAACCACATTATCATTCCGCAGAAATATAATCATATCCTGTTGGTATTGTTCCGCATTTTTATAAACCATGTGAAGAGTTACGCGGTATTTAGAGCGCTCCTCTTCATCCATCTGATCACCGGGCTCCGTAACATATTTCTCATAATAGTCTGCACGGTCATTAATATCTGTCGTTTCCGAATCCAATTTTTCAGGATCCAGTTTTTTAATTTTCTGATCGTCCTGACCTGGCATATTACATCCGCTGATAAATACTATACAGCATAAAAGCAAAACACTAATTCTTTTTTCATGGGATTTCTTCCTGCGCTCTTCCACTCTTTTGTAAAATGATTCCGCTTCCTCCAGATAACTTCCTACTTCGTTCTTTTCTATCTGCTTCAGCTTCTTTTTACAGGTTCGTATGCCGGAACCATTTTTGATCAGAAGCTGAGCCTCGGCTACAAGTACCGGACAGAAAATCATTATGCTGTACGCAACCTTCCCAACTATCTCACGGTCCGCTCCCATGATCTGTGCCAGAGTCGGCGGCCCAAACATTAATATGATCGTTATGGTCGTCATGATCCATAATCTTCTGCGTTTATATTGAAAAAAAATCTCATGAGCTTCATAAATATCTATCATTTTTCTCCTGGCCTCACTTTCTGTAGCCGGAAATTCCTGAAACATGTCATCGTATTTTTCATGCCACTCTTTTTGTTTTTCCTTCCAGTTTGTCATCTTTTCTCCCTCCCATTATTATTCCATTATTCTTCTTACCTTCCAAGCAGCTCCAGCACTTCCTCACGGCTTATCAGAGCCTGGCCGATTCCCTCTCCGCTTAAGATCTCGTCAGCAAGTTCGCGCTTCTTTTCCTGTAGGGCACGGATGCGCTCTTCTATGGTATCTTTCATGAAGAGGCGGTAGACACTGACCACGTTCTGCTGGCCGATGCGGTGGGCGCGGTCTGTGGCCTGATTCTGCACTGCCAGATTCCACCATGGATCGTAATGGATCACGATATCCGCCGCTGTGAGATTCAAACCTGTTCCTCCTGCTTTCAGTGAAATACAGAAAACAGAGGTATCGTCCTCATTAAATGCCTGTACCATCCGCGCCCGTTTTTCTTTGGAAGTGGCTCCTGTCAGCATGTAAAAGGAAATTCCGGCCCTGGAAAGACGGGTGGCCAGCACATCCAGCATGGTAGTAAACTGGGAAAACAGCAGGATCTTATGTCCGCCATTCACTGCATTTCGCACCAGTTCCATGCACATCTCAAGTTTGGAAGAATTCCCCTCATACCCTTCATACACAAGCCCCGGATAACAGCAGATCTGCCGAAGCCTTGTGATCTCTGCAAGGATCTGCAATTTTGAAGTACGAAATTCCGCATCGGACTGCATTCCAAGCATCAGGCGGAGCCGTTCCGTATGGGCCTCATACAGCCCTTTCTGCTCACTTTCCAACGGGGAAAACATATCTTTTTCCAGCTTATCCGGAAGGTCATTCAGCACATCCTTCTTCAGTCTCCGCAGCACAAAAGGCCGGATCATCTTCTGCAGACGTTCCATGGCATTGGAACTGCTGTACTGCACAGCCGGAAGTTCGATCTCCTTGCGGAATTTCTCATAAGAATACAAAAATCCAGGCATCAGGAAATCAAAAATACTCCACAGCTCACTGAGCCGGTTCTCCACCGGTGTACCAGTTAACGCCAGTCGGAATTCTGACCGGATCTCCTTCACAGCCTTTGCCACCTGGGTTCCATGATTTTTGATATACTGTGCCTCGTCAATGATCTGCACCGCAAAATCCAGTTTCTGATAGGTTTTCAGATCCCGTTTCAGAAGGTCATAGGAAGTGATCAGAACTTCCCGTTCTCCCGCATTTTTTATCAGTGCTTTTCTCTGCCGCACATCCCCTGTCACAACAGTAGCCGGAAGCCCCGGAGCAAAACGTTCGATCTCGCTCATCCAGTTAAACACCAGAGATGCAGGCGTTACCACAAGCGCACGCCGGTTTTCCCCAGGCGCAGATTCCAGGAATTCCGACCAGAGAAATGTGATCACCTGAAGCGTTTTTCCAAGTCCCATGTCGTCTGCAAGAATTCCACCAAACCGATTATGTTTCAGAGTTTTGATCCAGCAAAATCCCTCTTTCTGATAACCACGGAGAATTTTTTCCTGCTCTGGAGGAACCTGAAATTTGTGATCTTCCATTGTCTCCATGTTTCGGATCAGTGCACGGAACCCCCTGTCTTTCTCCACCCTGATCAGATCGCCGCCTTTCAGCTGGCTGTCCAGATACATGGCACGGTAAGCAGGTACCTGGGTCCTGCCTTTTTTCAGTTCACTGTCACTGATCTGCAGGCTGTCTTTTAAAGCAGAAAGCTCCCGGAGCTGGCCATGGGAAACATCCAGAAAGCTGCCATCTTTCAGACGGAAATATTTTTTCCTGCGGTCGTATCTGGAGAGGATGTCAAAAAGCTGTGTCTGATCCATGCCCTCCACATCCATATCCAGATTCAAAAGCCCGGCTGACAGAGAAACACCAAGACGGATGTTTGGCAGTTTTGTTACCCTCATCTGTTTGATGGACTGGGAAATATAGACGGTTGCGATTTTCTGCATGGCGGGGATGCCTTCGGTAAGAAGCTGATAGAGTTTTTCTTCGGAATCTGTCGCACTTTCCCGTCCCTGAATATGCAGTACTGAATTAATATCTGCGCTGTTCATATCCACAGGTACCTCTTCTACAAACGGCTTCTCCGTCTTCCCGGCCCGGCAGTCCAGGGCCAGCTCCAGCCGCTGTGCGTCATACCCGTTAAAATACCTCGACAGCAGTGCAAACACCCTCATCTCTCCTGGAATATCCCTGGTGCGGGCGGACACATTCCTGTCAAAAACCGAAAATTTGTCTTCCCCGTAAATTGAAAATGCCTTACAGGTGATCCAGTCCCGTTCCGGTGCATCCAGATAAATCTCATAGAAAGCATTATAACATGCAAGATCCGTTCCTTCCGGAAAATCCCTGAGATCGCAATGAAAAAAATTTTCCAGGGAAGGAAGCATCTCCCGCACGAAAGCAGGCACATCCGGTTCGTCAATAAAGGCCCTGCCTGCCGGAAGCCGCTCCAGACAGGTGACAAACTCCTCCACAGCACCCAGCTCCTTTCTGGACACCAGATATACCTTTGTTCCATCAAAATACATATGATAGCGAACGCCTGTCACACTGTATACAGGCACAAGTTCCAGCGATAAGCCCTGTTCTTTTCTTCGGATCACCAGAGTTCGCTCCGGAACTGCTTTTACTGTCTGCCAGGTGATCTCCGGATCCTGATTCATCTGCATCTTAAAGCTGCCATCTCCCAGCGAGAGAAAAAGCTCCTCCAGCTCTTTTCCATTCAGGGAAAGATCGCGCACCTTCACTTTATCATTCATATGCAGATGGCTTTCATAGCGGCTCATATAAGTACCGTAATGGTCCTCCACCCAGTTCCGGATAAAAGAAAGTACGCCTTTATATCCTTCTGCAAAAGCCTCCTCGGCATGGATAAATTCGAGATTTTTTCCATAAGAAATTTTCTCATTATGATCCAGGTTCCACACAAAGGCCAGTACGTCTTTCAGGATATACTTTTTCTCACAGCCGACACGGAATTCCACGGAAAAACAATTTCCAGCCGAATTAAACTTCAGACAGGTTTCCAGCTCTATACGGCCAAAATACGGATCTCCGGAAAAAGGCAGCATCCGGCTGTACATCTGGCGGTTGAGAAGACTTTTCAGTTCCACAGTTGTCTTAGTAGCCGGAGCGCCTGCACCTGATGCAGCTGCCAGTAATGCAGGATTCCCTGTATTTTTGGCCGCCTTTTTTGCCTGATCCTGCTGCCGCCGGGCTTCCACTCGCTCATAGGCTTTTCGGTCCCCATATTCCAGAAGTACTGCCACACAGTGTTTACAGATCCCGGAATAGCTTCGAAAAGCCGGACAGTCACAGTACACTTCTTTTACCCGATCAGCCTCTGTATCATACTGAAAACCTGTATTGTATACATTACGGCCACTGCCCTTTACTGTTGCGGATACCTTATCCACAGCTCCTTTCGGCTTAATATCCAGCGACTGGATCCTTTTTCCGGTACGGTAGATATCAAGGCCTCTCTGATATGCCGTTGTATTGCAAAGTGCCCGAATGGCAGTTCGTTTAAGCATGTGTTTTCCCTTCTTTTCTTATCACGTTTCTTCCATTATAAAAGGAGACCTGCACTGTGGCAAGTCTCCTGTTTTTCTTATATTAAAGCGATCAGACTATCCCTCTACCGGCTCCTGATCATGCTCATTTCACTGCTTCTCACAGCCCTGCTGATCAAAGTGCTCTCACCAGAAATATCTTTCTGCCTTCTCAGCAGGCTTTCTTTCTCGCTTCATCCTCTTTCCGCTCTTCTCCAACCTCTGTCATCAGATACGGATCAAGAACCTGGTTCAGTTCTTCCTCACTCATCAGACCCTGGTCAAGAACAAGCTCTCGCACAGATTTTCCTGTCTTCACTGCTGTTTTGGCAATGGTTGCAGATGCTTTATAGCCAATGTGCGGACAAAGTGCTGTTGCAATTCCTACGCTGCTTTCCATAAGATCCTTGCAGTGTTTGCGGTTTGCGGTGATTCCTGTGATACAGTTTACGATCAGTGTATCCACTGCTTTTTCCAGAGTCGTAATGGACTCAAACAGGTTACAGAATACAACCGGCTCAAAAGCATTCAGCTCCAGCTGTCCTGCTTCTGCTGCCATGGTAATGGTGGTGTCGTGTCCCACGATGTGGAATGCAACCTGGCTTACCACCTCCGGAATGACCGGATTTACCTTACCAGGCATAATGGAAGAACCATTCTGTTTAGCCGGAAGATTGATCTCACCAAAACCGGTTTTCGGACCGGAAGACATCAGACGAAGGTCGTTGCACATCTTGGAAAGATCCACCGCACAGGTTTTTATCACACCGGATACTGCTACGAAACCGTCCAGGTTTTCTGTTGCGTCAAAAAGATCTTCTGCCTGTCTTAACGGATAGCCTGTAAGCTTTTCCAGGTTCGGCACGATCTTATAAAAATAAGAATCAGAAACATTGATGGCAGTTCCTACTGCAGTTCCACCAAGGTTTACTGTATACATTTCCTTATGGGCTTTTTCGATACGTTTCCGGTCTCTGGCAACCATAGATGCATAACCGTGGAACACCTGGCCGAGACGGATGGGAACTGCATCCTGAAGCTGTGTACGTCCCATTGTGATCACATCATCGAATTCTTCTGCTTTCTTTGCAAGTTCTCTCTCAAGCCTTCCCAATGCTTTTTCCAGTGGAGCCAGAAGATCCAGGACCGTGAGCTTACCGGCTGTAGGGATCACATCATTGGTGGACTGTGCCATGTTTACGTGATCATTTGGATGAACCATTTTGTAACTTCCCTTCGGACATCCAAGAAGCTCTCCTGCTCTGTTTGCGATCACTTCATTCATATTCATATTTGCACTGGTACCTGCACCACCCTGAATGGCATCTACGATAAATTCCTCTGCCCATTTGCCGGCGATCACTTCATCGCAGGCCCTGACAATGGCATCTGCCTTATCTTTGGGAAGAAGTCCTGCGTTATTATTTGTGATTGCTGCTGCTTTTTTTACCTGTGCCAGGTTTTTGATAAATACCGGATGAAGCTTTGTTCCTGTGATCGGAAAATTCTGTTTTGCCCTTAATGCCTGTACTCCGTAATATGCCTCTGCCGGTACTTCCATAGTTCCGATTGAATCTGCTTCCAGTCTTGTTTCTGTTGTCATTTCATCATCCCTCTTCTTTCTTTCCTGTGCACGTTATCATTTTCTGAATAAAAATATCTTTTTTCTGTTTCGTTTAATCAGCAGCTGTTTTCCTGATGCCTAAGAAACTAACACTTTCTTTTACGCTTGTAAATACTTTTAAGGGAAAACCATGATTATCCGTGTTTTCCCGTATCTATGCTTAATTTTTTAAAGAATTCATTGTATTTCTCTTATTTTTATAAAGTCGTTTCTTGTGTTGTGATAATATGTGCAGTATACTCAATATAGAGATGCACCTGTTCCACAGGGAAACCGGAACAGACACACAAATTTCCGAAATACCACAGAAAGGAGTCCTGCACATGGACCACAAGCTTGACAACATCGACCGGAAGATCATCGAAATGCTGCAAAAAAACGCCCGCACCCCGGTAAAGGAGATCGCAAAGGAAGTTTTCCTCTCTTCCCCCGCCGTCTCCGCCAGAATCGAGCATCTTGAAAAAACCGGGCTGATCACAGGCTATCACGCCCAGGTCAACCCGGTCTTTCTTGGTTATCATATAAAAGCCTTCATCAATCTTGAAGTAGAGCCCTACCAGAAAAAAGACTTCTACCCATTCATTCAGGCAATTCCCAACGTCATCGAATGCAACTGCGTCACCGGAGATTACTCCATGCTCATCGAAGTCGCCTTCCGCTCAACCATGGAGCTGGACCACTTCATCAACGAACTGCAGCAATTCGGCCGCACAAAAACGCTGATCGTATTCTCCACCAGTGTAGAACACAGAGACCTGCCGGTGGAGTAAAACCTCATCGGCAGATCTTTTCGCTTTTCAAAGCTGAGAAAATGCGAGGGGGAAAGCACTCAAAGTTGCGAAGCCCGTTTTTCCCCCTCGCGCTCCCCCTTTCCGGGCACGCAAATTGTTGCAGGTTGTGGAGATGTGTTCAGGTACTGGCGGGGCGATGGATGCTGCGGTATTGGATATGAAACACTGTGCCGATTTATTCTTATTTTCCACAACTTTTCCAGTCAATCACTTACTCCCGCCAGACCACAAGGAAACTCAGCCTTTCCACCCAGCTGTCCAGCGAAGCGCTGATAGCTCATCCAACCCCCGGGGCCCCACTCAACCTCACCCTAATCCAACCTCCCAAGCAACCACCCTCACCTACCGCCCTAATCCTATCTCCCGAGCAGCCACACTCACCTACCGCCCTGAAAAGCCAGCCCGTGAGGCGTGTGCTGCCTGTCGACGGACTCTGCAGGAGGGGAGCAGATTCCCGGCAGCCTAGTAGCCAGCCCCCGACGAAGCCCCGGCGACAGGCAGCACACGCCTCACGGGCGTACTTCTCACGCTCCCCACCTTCCCCACAAAAAAAGAACAGCGACGGACCTCAAATCCACCACTGTTCTCCACAAACATCATCCAATTTCTATTTCCCCATCAGCGCAACAATCTTCTCTTTCAATTCCCGCGCATTCTTCTGCGGATCCTCCGCCTTCATGATCGCAGACACCACAGCCATACCACTCATGCCTGCGCCCTCCAGCACATCCATATTTCCAGCATTCAATCCCCCGATCGCAACCGCCGGGATTGGAACCGCCTCACAAATATCCTTCAAAGTAGAAACCTTCGTAAGAATCGTCACAACCTTGGTCGTAGTAGGATAAATCGCCCCCACACCAAGATAATCCGCACCATCCTCATAAGCCTTCATGGCAGCCTCCACCGTCTTGGCAGTAGCACCCACGATCTTATCCGGCCCCATCAGCTTCCTGGCCACAGCAACCGGAATATCCGAAGACCCCACATGCACACCAGCCGCATCACAGGCCAGCGCCACATCCACACGATCATCAATAATCAACGGCACATGATACCGATCCGTAATCTCCTTCACCTTAAACGCCTTATCCAGATACTCCCGTCCACCCGTATTCTTCTCACGAAGCTGAACCAGAGTCACACCACCCTTACAGGCCTCTTCCACCGTATGAAGCAGAGACTCCTCTGTATGATACGTACTGTCCGTCACCAGATACAGCGTTACATCCAAATCTTTTCTATCCATCTCAAAATCCTCTTCTTTAATACATTTCAATCTTCAGCGTTTCCAGCAGCTGCCTGTCAGAAATCCCATAAATCTCATCCAGCAGATTCGCCTGAAAGCTTCCCGGCCCGCGGGAAATTTTTTCAGCCTGCTCACCGGCAATACCCATCAGTGCGGTGCCAAGAACTGCAGCATCCAGATAATTCCCGGATCTCCCATTTAATCCCATCTCACTGCCAGACCAGACACCTGCCTCTGTACGATCCGTCATCTCTTTCGCAATATGATCTTCACACCCCGGCAAAAACGCCGCAGTCAGCGCCCCAACCATACAGCCGGTCCCGGTAATCCCGGACAACGCTGCCGTACCATTTTCAATCAGAACAACCTGTTCGCCATCCGTAACAAAATCCTGCTTCCCGGTAGCCAGCACCACCGCCTGATTATTTCTGGAAAAAGCCTTCAGCACATCACTGACCGCATCAATATTTTCTGAAGTCAGCGCATCCTGTGCTCCCGCATCAATTCCGATGGCATGGGACGGAAGCCCGGAAACAGCCAGAAGCTCCGACATATTTCCCTTCAGAACCGCCGGATGGCCAATACTTAAAAGCTCCCTCGCCAGATCCAGCCGCAGGTCACTGCATGCAACCCCCACAAGATCCAGCAGGACCGGAATCTTATTTTCCACAGCTCTTCCCATGGAGCACTTCATAGATTTGATCCTGGCATCAGTAATGTTTCCAAGATTCAGCATCAAAGCACCGGAAGAAGCTGTAATCTCCTCAACTTCCGCCGGATGCTCCGCCATGATCGGCCTTGCACCAACTGCAAGGATCACATTTGCACAGTCATGGATCGATATCGGATTGGTGATGCAGTGGATCAGCGGCTTCTCCTCTTTAATTTGCTTTCGCAGTTGTAAAAGTCTTTGTCTCATATGTTTTTGAACCCAAAGCTGCCTGGAATTTCACCAGAAGGCCTGCTTTGCTCAGTGCCTTCAGGAAAATATAGGCAACACATCCTCCCATCGTGGTTGCTGCAAGGAACATCGGCGTATAATAAAACGCTGTCAGTCCGCCTCTTCCCATCAGGAATGCCATCACCGGATAAGAAACCATAGAGCCGATGATACCTGTTCCAAAGATCTCACCGATCACCGCACAGATGATCTTACCTTTGGAAAGTCTGTAGAACACACCTGAAAGAAATGCGCCAAACACTGCACCGGTCAGTGCAAGTGGCGGGATTCCCATGAACATCATACGGATCACGCCGATCATTGTTGCACAGAGAAGGGAATACCACGGTCCCATCAGAACCGAACATACGATATTCACCAGATGCGCCGTCGGGCACATTCCCTCAATCCTCAGGATCGGTGAAATTACGACACCGATCGCAACCATCATTGCCAGCATTACCATACGAAGCGTGTGCATCCTCTGTTTTTCCATTGTGTTTTCCTCCCTGAAATACAAAGCAGATCACAAGCAGCGGATCCCGGGCAAAAAATTTCCCGGCTGCTGCAGTCTGCCTTTAGATTTTGGCGGTCGAAGTTCCCTTACTTCCTCTCACTCCGAAAACACGGATTCCCATCGCTTACATGATCCTTCCGGAAAAATCTCCGGAACATCACCCTCCTGCCAGACATTAAGGCGCTCCCCTTCCTGCCCGCTCTTTCGCAGAAGCTCACAAAAAGAGCGCATCCCCCGGCAAACGCCACGGAGACACGCTCTCATATCACAATCCCTCCGTTGGCATTACCCAAATCAGGTACGGTCGAAGATCTATCTTCCTCTCAGCCTGTCACACAAGCTCCCGCTGGCTCTTTTCTTTTCTGTTCCTCAATATAGCACACCCTTATTCCATTGTCAACGAATCATGAAACATCAACTATGTACCGGATGTTTTTATCAAACCAATATTCAGGAATCTTACTTTGAGATCTCATCGATCAGACGCAGCTCTTCCTCTGTAAACGGTGCACAGTGGATCGCTTTCACATTATCCAGGATCTGCTGTGGCTTGGAAGCGCCGATGAGTACACTGGTGACCTCCTCATGGTGGAGCAGCCAGCCAAGTGCCATATCTGCAAGCTTTTCTCCTCGCTGCGCTGCCAGATCGTTCAGTCTGCGGATTTGGTCCAGACGCTCCGGTGTCAGTGCGCTTTCTTTCAGGAATCTTCCGTCTTTGCGGATACGGCTGTCCTCCGGGATTCCGTTCAGGTAGCGGTCTGTCAGCTGTCCCTGTGCAAGAGGGCTGAAGGTGATGAGGCCTTTTTTCAGGATGCCGGTGGTTCTCTTCAGGCCGTTCTTTTCCACAGTTCTGTCAAAAATGGAATACCGGTTCTGATTGATCACAAACGGGCATTTCAGATCTTTCAGGATCGCTGCTGCCTGGCTTAAAGTTTTTCCATCGTAATTGGAAAGTCCTACATAGAGGGCCTTACCCTGCTGAACCGCTGTTGCAAGCGCACCCATAGTCTCCTCCAGAGGAGTCTCAGGGTCCATTCTGTGATGGTAAAAAATATCCACATATTCCAGTCCCATGCGTTTCAGGCTCTGGTCAAGGCTCGCCAGAAGATATTTACGGCTGCCCCAGTTTCCGTAAGGGCCCTCCCACATATCATAGCCGGCCTTGGTTGTGATGATCAGTTCATCACGATACGGCATCAGTTCTTCTTTCAGGATCTTGCCGAAATTCCTCTCTGCACTTCCGTAGGCAGGTCCGTAATTATTGGCAAGGTCAAACTGTGTGATGCCATTGTCAAAAGCTGTAAAACACAGCTGTTTCATATTTTCATAATCAGAAGTATCTCCGAAATTATGCCATAATCCAAGAGATACCTTCGGAAGCATCAGGCCGCTTTCTCCGCAGCGGTTATACTCCATGGTCTCATAACGTTCTTTTGCAGGTGTGTACATAAAAAGCCCTCCCATAATGCCACATAATTTACATTTTCTGTAACCAATTCCTTCACTTACACCTATTTCGCAAGACGGATCATATTCCAGCTGTGTTTTGCAAACACTGCCTCCAGCTTTCCGCCTTCCAGTTTCGAGCACTCTGCGCCGGCTTTTACAGGAACTACATTCTCCGGCTGTGCCTCTGTATTCACCGCCTGAAGGTCATCATTGTTCAGCACGATATGCTCTACGATCTTATATCCCTCAAACTGCCTTAAATCACAGGAAACTTCCATGTCCTCATCCAGGCTCTTGTTCACTGCAAAAATAGTCAGAGCATCTTTTTCCTCATCCCAGACACACACGGAATCCAGATACGGCGCTTCACCATAGGTTCTGCTCTCGTATACCGGTGTGAGAACCTGCGTATTGAGGACGGTTCCTCTTCCAAACACACTGGTCAGCATATATGGATAAAAGATAGTCTGGCGCCATGCACCGGTGTCGGAAGTCATAATCGGCGCGATAACATTGACCAACTGTGCCATGCAGGCGATCTTTACACGGTCTGCGTGACGGAGAAGTGTGATCAGCATACTTCCCACAAGAAGTGCATCCTCAAAGTTGTAAACATCCTCCAGCTGATGAGGTGCCTGCACCCATTTCTCCAGTTTTTTGTCCTGCTCGTTGCTGTGGTACCATACGTTCCACTCGTCAAAGGAAAGGTTGATCTGTTTTTTGCCATGTTTCTTTGCTTTTACAGCATCACAGATGGAAACCACACCGGAGATAAAATCATCCATGCCTTTGGAGCATGCAAGGAAATCCGCAGTGTCACCCGCCTGATTTCCATAGTACTGATGCAGAGAAAGATAATCCACCTGATCGTAAGCCTCGTCAAGAACCGTATACTCCCAGGAACCAAAAGTCGGCATCTCCAGATTGGAGCTTCCGCAGGCAACTGTCTCAACCTCCGGGTCCATAAATTTCATCAGGCGGGCTGTCTCTGCCGCAACTCTTCCGTATTCTGCCGCAGTTTTATGTCCCATCTGCCACGGGCCGTCCATCTCGTTTCCGAGACACCATAATTTGATATCGTGAGGCTGTTCATAACCATGAGATTTACGGAGATCACTGTAATAAGTGCCACCCTTGAAGTTACAGTATTCCAGAAGATTCTTCGCATCCTCCGGGCCTCTTGTTCCCAGGTTTACTGCCATCATCACATCGCTGCCTGCTTTTCTGGACCAGTCCACAAATTCATTCAGACCAAACTGGTTTGTCTCGATCACACCCCAGGCAAGCTCCGGTCTGGACGGACGCTGATCTTTTGGTCCGACACTGTCTTCCCAGCGGAATCCGGATACAAAATTTCCGCCCGGATAACGGACGATGGGTACCTGAAGTTCTCTTACCAGTTCCAGAGTATCCTTACGGAATCCCTGCTCGTCAGAAATAGGACTGCCTTCCTGATAAATGCCCTCATAAACCGCACGTCCAAGATGTTCAATAAAGGAGCCGAAGATCCTTTTGTCTGTTTTTCCGGTGAGGAAATATTTGTCCACGATGATCTGTGCTTTTTTCATTGTAAAAACCCTCCTGTGATGGAATTTTGTTATAGTCATTCACTCTTCCGGCATTTTTCACCTGACAGTATCCACCCCAAAGATACCTATCCACAGCAGAACAGACCTTCTCATTCTTCTGTACATTCAGAAAACTGCCGCTCTGTCTATCATTTTATCATTCCTTCCGGCTTATGTCATTGCCTTTCTCAGGAAACGCCCGGATTTTTCAAAAAATTTTCTATTTTCTCTCTACAATGCCGCATTACATTTTTCATAAGCAAACAGTGCCGCTCCCAGCGCACCGCAAAGCTGTGCCTCGTCGCAGATATAAAGCTTCGCTCCCAGCTTCTCTTCCAGTGCCTGGATAATGCCTTTATTCTTGGCAACACCACCGGTCATCATATATTCTCCCGGATTCTTTTTGCCAAGGCGGGCCGCAAGTGCGCCTACTTTGGAGGCAACAGACACGTTCAGACCGTGGATAATATCTGCCACATCCTTATTCTGGGCAACCAGGGAAACCACCTCGGACTCTGCAAACACGGTACACATGCTTGAGATCACCACGTTCTCTTTCCATTCCAGTCCGCGGGTGCTCATCTCCTCCAGGGAAAGCCCAAGGGTACGGGCCATCATTTCCAGGAAACGTCCGGTTCCTGCCGCACATTTATCATTCATCAGGAAATTTTTTACTGCACCGTTCTCATCAATGCTGATTGCCTTGATATCCTGGCCGCCGATATCAATGACAGTACGCACGTTTGGATTCAGATAATGGGCGCCTTTCGCGTGGCAGGTGATCTCTGTGATGCTGTCATCGCCGCTGTCAATGTATGCACGTCCGTATCCGGTGGTAACGATACGCACGATATCCTCTTTTTTAATGCCCGCTTTTTCCACTGCCATCTCCAGGCTCTTCTCCGCACTCATCATAGCACCGCCGCCTGTGGGGATGATCATGGTAGATTTGATCTTTCCGTCTTTATCCAGGATCACAACGTCCGTACTTGTGGAACCGCTGTCGATCCCTGCCACATAATAAACTCCTGATTCCATTTTTTTCCTTATCTCCTCGCTGATTCCTTTTGATGGGTCCATATCCTCCGAGCCCTCCAGCGTTTCCGCAAAAGCCTGCACTCTGGTGAGAAGCTGACCTGCACTCTGGCTGGTAAAGTCCGTCTCGATCTTCAGAAGGGGAACCTTGATATCCCGCTTGATACTTGCATACTCAAATCCGTAATAGTCGCAGAACTTGATCGTATGATAGATGATTCCCTTCAGATTCGGGTCCAGATACAGCCGGTTCCTTCTGGTACTGTTGTTCATACGGAAACACGGCATCTGGGAAAGAAGCGCGTCTGCATAAGCCAAAAACATGGCATCATCATCCATTTTTTCCAGTTCCTCACGGATCACAGCCAGACGTCTTCCACCTGTACAGGTCAGGTTTTCCACATCCATGCGGATGTTATCCCGGATCATTTTTTCCAGGACACCACTGACGCGGACGCCCAGCACACCGATGTATGGCTGGTTATCCACATCCTCATGGGAAAAAGCGTTCAGAAATCCACTTCTGTCGAAAGTTTTCCCCGAAAATTTCTCGTAAGCTTTCTTAAGGCGGTGAATTCCTTTGGCCAGCTTCACTTTCTCGCAGTCGTTATCCTCATGAGGCATATCCAGCATGTACAAAAATTTACATTTGCCAGTACTTTCCACAATATCGTACACACGGCGCATGGAATCACAGCAGTTTACAAGAACCAGCTGCTCCACTTTTCCCTCCAACACTGCCTGGATCACGGATTTTCCAAAACCGCAGAGATTGGCATGGGCGATCTGATCGGAAAGTTCAAAGTTCTCCGGCATTTCCTCCAGAACCGCACATTCCTCGCCAAAACCTTTAAACAGTTCCAGCGGTGTATATTTACAGACGTAATGTATCATGATCGTTTTTCCTCCCTGCTTTTTTCCAGCATTTCAAGGTATGCCTGAAGTCGTGTGGACACCTGGCCGTCACTGGAATTGGCCGGATTGCAGCCGTCGCCGTCCAGGACCATGGTTGGAAGCCCTGCGTTTTCCAGAGAATTTTTGATCAGGCTGGAAGCTCCGATGGTTCCCTTGCATCCCCAGTGTGCAAAAAGGATCCCTCCGTCTGCCTCTGTAAGACTGGCCAGCTCCTGGGCACGCTGGATTCTCTGTTTTACACTTCCATTGTAAATGCAGTTGACCATTTTTTCCGCAAGGGCCTCATAAGGATCTGCAGGCTGCATCCGCTGAAAGCCATCCGCAACAAAATCACAGGCGCTGATGTGCACGTTCTGGCTGTAATTAAACACATCCTTTACCGGCTCCTGCAAAAACGGCATCATATGCATCCAGAGAATATGAAGACCTTCCCCTTTTGGCGCCTTTTTCACATCTTCGAGAAGCATCTTTGTGTATTTCAGGGATTCCTGGGAACCTGCAAGAAGATGGCACATAAAGATGGCGTACAGCTCATTTGTCAGGGAAGTTACCGGATCGTGGTCTTTCCTGAGAGCAAGCTGGCGGCTGTAATAAGATGCCGCTTCGTTGCTGTTGGCCACTGCCCGCTGTACAGACTGTTCTGAGATTTTTTTGCCAGTAACATCTTCCAGGAATTTCTTCATCTCACGAAGCTGATCTGCTACGTAGCTGATGGAATCCTGATTTTTTTCATAAGGTACATCAATATAAAATCCCGGGATCTGATATTTCTGTTTCAGATAAGGAAAGGTCATCATGTTTCCGTCACAGGCAAGATTTGTATAAATGGTGCATTTCGGCTTCGGCACCAGCCCTGTCATGGACGCTCCCAGAAAAATCCGGTGATAGGAGCACATGGTTTCCGGAAATCCCTCTGATTCCGTCTGTGCCAGAAATGCCTGCTCGCATCTGGTTCCGGCGATGAAGCAGGACATTGCCTCCACGGAATACGGAGTGATCCCTGCTGCTGTCAGAAGCTCTCCCGGTACAAAAATGCTCACAAGAGCGGTATCGTCCGGTTTTGCAAGGGCTTTGATAATATTCTGCATGACTACACGGGCTACATACTGTCCCGAAGCCGGAAGCTTCCTGTCAGGAAAAAGCTGCAGACGTTTTTCCTGAAGCCGGTAGCCAGTGAGAAGAAGTTTTCGTGCTTTTTCCGGGTCCCTGATGGAGCTCTCTCCCACCATATCCCCGAATTTCTTTATGATATCCAATCTGTCACATCCTCCGTCAAGTCAAAAAATCTATTATAAGTCTGTCAGGCGCTTACCCGAAACTTTGTCCTCAGACAAAATCCTGTAGCATTATCATCGTCTGGATGGTATAAAGGCTCCACCTGTCAGACCAATATTTTTATTATAAAGATATTTTTTTCAAATGTAAACACACCAATTTTTACAAATCCGGGCGGCATCTTCCTCTGTATTATGCAATTATGCATACAGTTCTGTTACAGACTGCAGATTTTTTTCACATATTTCAACACAAAAATGCAGATTTTCCACAGAAAACTTCTTATAGCGTTTCCGGAAAATCTGCATTTCTCACTTATCTGTAAAATTCTTCAGGCAGCTGCCAGTTTCCATCTGGCAGTTCTGCATGAAATATGTTATCTTACTTCATTTTTTCTGTTGCCCTGCGTACGCACATCAGACATGTGGGCAGAATATAGCAGCTTGCGGAGATCCACGCTGCCTGGTCTGCACAGCAGATCGCTGTAAATCCATAAGTTCCAACGAACCCAACACTTACGATCACACGCGCGATCATCTCAGTTACACCGGAAAATACTGCTCTTCCGGAATAGCCAAGTCCCTGTGTCACCATACGATTTACATTGAGAATACCAAGACTCCAGAAGAAGAATCCCAGGTATCTCAGATATTTTGCAGAGGCATCCAACACATCCACCGCGCTTTTGTTTACAAAGATCCGTGTCAGTGTCCGACCGCCAAAGATCAGTACCAGTCCTATCAAAGCACCGTACGCCACTCCAATAGTAACTGCCTGGCGAAGTCCTTTTCGGATCCTGTCCGGCTGTTTTGCACCAAGATTCTGACTGCAGAACACAGATGCTGCCGTTGAGACCGCATCAAACGGGCACATGGCAAACTGCTTGATCCTCATAGCTGCTGTAAACGCAGATACATACACACTTCCCAGTCCGTTGTTTGCAGACTGCATTACCATACTTCCGATAGCAGTAATAGAATACTGCAATCCTGTGGGAATTCCCATAAGAAGAAGTTCCTGTGCTGCTTCTTTTCTCATGTGGCGGTCGTCTTTTCCAAGCCACATCAGTTCCATTTTCCGTGAGATCACAATCAGACAGCAGATACCACTGATGGCCTGTGCCGTGATGGTCGCAATGGCAGCACCCGCGCATCCCCATTTCAGCACAACAATGCAGAACAGATCCAAAAAAATATTCAGCACTGCTGCAAACGCCAGAAAGATAAACGGTGTCCTGCTGTCGCCCACAGATCTCAGAATACTGGACAGATAATTATACAGTAGTGAAAACGGGATTCCCAGAAAGATAATCAGGATATACCGATACGCATTGACATAAATATCTTCCGGCACAGAAAGAATATGCAGGATCTGATTGCAAAGGATCACGCACGCAGATGTAAGCACAACTGCTGCTCCTGCTGTAAGCACTGCGCCGTTAAATATGTAATTCCGCATGGTATCCTTCTTCTCTGCGCCGAAATATTTTGCCACGGGTACTCCGAAACCGGCACAGATTCCTATGCAGAAACCCAGAACCAGAAACTGCACGCTGCTGGTGGCACCAACACTTGCCAGTGCCTTGGCTCCCAGGATCTGTCCCACGATAGCTGCATCAATAATATTATAAGTCTGCTGCAAAAGGTTTCCCAGAAGAAGCGGCAGCGCAAACTGCACCATCAGCTTCAGCGGATTTCCCTTTACCATAGATGTTGACATTTTGTACTCCTCCAGATATAAGCTTCCTTAATTATTTTTTAAACTTTCAGATATATAAGTCCGATCAGCGGGCTGATGTGCATCAGTTTCGCAAGGCCTCTCTCACAAAGACAAGTGTTATGTACAGACGCACATTGCAAAAATATCCCGCCAAATACCTGTCGCTGTCACATCTGATGGCGTACTACTTTATACTCATCCCCGGAACGGTAATACGGACATTCCTTATAGTCGCTGCTCACAAAACGATAGTACTCGTCTTCATCCAGATTAATATCGCAGTAATATTCGTCGCATTCTTCATCGTAAGTATAATTTGCGCAGAATTCACAGCTGGTTCCCTTCATGTTTATTTCTCCTCTCTTTGCAGGAAAGTATTTCTCCCTGCTGCTCTCCTGATTATATAACAAAAAAAGGAAGAATTCCATCACTGAAATCCTCCCTCTTTTTTATATATCAGAGCAGTAACTCAGAACATTCCGTTCACAGTCTTGTATTTGTAAAGCATCTCCGCATGATTCTGCTCTTCCACCTGGATATCTGCCAGAAGCTTCCTCACACCACTGTCTTCAAAAGCAAAAACATCCGAGTTGTATTCTCCGGAAATCAGCTTTTCTGTTCCGATACAGTCTGTTGCAAGAAAAGCATCGTGTTCCTTATCCTCTGAGGACATCACCGATGTGTAAGCAGCCTTTGGCTGGTAATCACGGCCGTCACTGTCATTACAGTTTACCTGTGGAACTGTACCGGAAAGCACCTGGCTCAGGGAATCGTAATGCTCCTGCTCTTTTTTCTGAAGAGTCTGAAATAAGCTTTTAAGCTCCGGATCCCTGGCCTGCTGTGCGTATTTTCCGTATTTTTCAATGCAGCTTTTTTCCTGTGTCTGAAGATCCTGGATCACTGTGCGTTCTTTTTCCTTTAATATCATTATGATCATCCTTTCTTTTGATAATAATGATAGTATGGTTTGGAAACGCGATTTTATTCATATTTTACGCAGTCAGGATCTCCATCAGTGCTCCGTAAAGATCCTTGTCCAGTTCCATAGACTGAAGCTCCGACAGAAGAACCGGCAGCTTCTTTCCTGCTGTGATCAGCTGATATAATCTGTCCTTCAGTACAAAACCGATCTCTGCCTGGTTCAGGAAATCGAAGACACGCTCTTTTGTCCGATTATCTGCCACTTCGCCAGCGAGAATGATCTGCACCTCTGCCGCTGTGTCTGCTGCCACTTCCACACAGATCTTCTGAAGCTTCTCCTCATATTTTACAGCAGCCTCAGTCTCTGCTCCGTTAACCAGAACCTTCACAGTATCTGTGCCTGTTTTCGCAAAATTACAGAACTCCACGGTATAAGCTCTCTTTGCCGGGATCAGCTCTGTTTTTCCCTGTGCAGGATGAATGGTAAACACTGCCTGATCCTTTTCCTTATAATCCATTTCCGTAAATACACAGGCACCATTTTCGTAAGCACAGGTTTCGTTGTCATCCTCATACAGTCTGAAGTTTCCGTCAGCTCCCGGGAATACCTTGATCTTCAGGCTTTCCGGATTCTTTTCCGCCTCTGTTCCACGGATCTCATCGGTCATCACAAGAATGCCGCCTGCTTTTGCAAGAACCGGAATACTGTCCAGAGTACGGTACATATCCACCATTCTTCCGCCCACATAGCGCAGACCTGTATAAAGATCATACCACACCCCATCCGGCAGCCATACTGCTGTCTTCGCTACGTTGAGATCTTTTACCCGTGGTGTTGTCACTGCTGCCACCATCAGCTGGTCACCGAAGAAGTACTGATTTTTTACCTCATATGCCTCCGGTGCTTCCGGATATTCATAGTACATCGGCTCCACCAGTGGAAGGTCTTCCTGATAGCTTCTGTAGTTCATGGTATAAAGATACAGCATCATTCTGTGGCGCTCACGGAGAGCTTCTTCCATGACAACCTCTGTCTCCTTTTTGAAACGCCACGGCTCTTTTCCGTTGAAGTCACTGCATGAGCTGTGAAGACGCATGATCGGGGAAAAGATCCCGTACTGTGTCCAGCGGGCGGTCATCTCGTCGTTTTTATAGCCAAGCATATGTCCGCCGATATCATGGCTCCACCATCCATAACCGATGTTGGAGGCTGTGGATGTAAAGTATGGCTGAAAATCAAGGGAATCCCAGGTGATATGAGTATCTCCGGAAAAGCCTATCGGATATCTGTGGCTTCCGGGACCTGCATATCTGGAAAAGGTCATGGGACGTTTTCCGTTTCTGGCACTGTCCAGGAAATGGAAGTGGTTGAAGATCCACAGAGGATCAAGCCCTTCGATCTTGCAGTTGCTTCCCTGCTGCCAGTCGATCCACCAGAAATCCACACCTTCTTCCTCTCTCGGATGATGAAGATATTTGAAATAGGCTTCCATAAATTTCGGACTTGCCGGATCGCATACTACCGGGTCCTCATTTTCATAATCCACACCCATGGCCTTTGCCATGTCCTCATACATTTCTTCCCAGCCCTGTACGCCGTCTGCAGGATGTACATTTAATGTGGTACGCATTCCTCTTTTATGTAAACCATCCAGAAAACGTTTCGGATCCGGGAAGAGCTCTTTATTCCAGGTATATCCGGTCCAGCCGCTTCCGTATTTCGGGTCAACATCAGTCACATGCCAGTCCATATCAATAACGGCAACCGTGAACGGGATATTTTTTTCCTGAAATTTATCCATCAGCTCATTGTAGCTTTCCTCAGAATATTTATAATATCTGCTCCACCAGTTTCCGAGAGCAAACCTTGGAAGCATCGGTGTTTTTCCGCAAAGTCTGTAAAAATCATGAAGCGCTTCTTTGTAGTCATGTCCGTATCCGAAGAAGTACAGATCCTTGATGCCCTTTCTTCTTGGCTCGATCCAGCCGTCCGGCAGAAGCACCTGCGATCTGCTGTCGTCCACCAGAGAATATCCGAACCTGGAAAGAATACCATGCTCCAGCTCTGTTGCTCCGTCCACCATATCCAGCGTTCTGACGGTTCCCTTCAGATCATGGATCTCTTCTCCGTAGTGGTACCAGATGCTGTAGTTTCCTTTTACCTGAATGCTTAAGCCCCAGCTGGTAAATTCCTTCTCATTATAAATAAGGTGGATTCTTTTCGTATGGACCTCGATCCCATCCTCTGTACGCACTACACGATAGTCCGCTTTTGGAAAATCCCTGAAAAACACCATCTGCGTGGGGCGGTCCTCAAATACGCCCTCCTCATCATACTCCAGACGGATCAGTCCCTCTGTGAGAAAAGTAATCCTGTATTTATCCCCTGTGATCATATTTTCGCTTAATGCCAGAGGATGTGTTTCTACTTTATATATATCCTGCATTTATGTCCCTCCGTTTATTATCTGTATGCCATCAGCCCTTTACAGCAGATGCTGCGATTCCGGCGATAAACTGTTTCTGGAAGAACAGATAGATCAGAAGTACCGGGATGATGGAAATGGCAGTTGCCGCAAACAGTGCACCATAATCTGTGGAATACTGTCCGTTAAACATCTTAAGACCAACGGCAAGAAGCTGTTTGTCTTTGTTTGTAATTACCAGGTATGGCCACAGGAAATCCTCCCATGTCCAAAGGAACTGGAAGATCGCAATACTGAAGATTCCGTTTTTTGACTACGTTTTCCGTTCCTTTTAGTTTAGCGTTAAATCTATTGTTAATCTATCACGCGCATAGAGATTCGTCAATATAATTTTATTATTTCGTCGATTTTTCTAGTATTTATATTGGATTTTTGTGCATTTTTCATATTCCAAGGCTGCGTTTTTTTATTTTCCCGCAATCATACATTGATTTTTTCACTATGTTGGGCTATAATATATATAGTTTATAAACCGTTCTTTTCGAACATTTATATTTCGTGTTTAAACCTTGTAAACCTGTAATAAGAGGATACATAAATTCTGGATTTTTCATTGTATTTTTATTTTTTCCTGAGAAATGTGTCAGAATTATATATATATGTATGACAGCAGTTTCCTTCCCGGAACTGCTATGGAAGAACAGAGGTGTGTAGTATGACATTAAAAGATATCGCAGACCTGGCCGGCGTCAGTATGATGACCGTCTCCAATGTGATCAACGGCAAAACCAGCCGTGTTTCCCAGAAAACCAGAGACAAGGTCAATGCGATCATAGAAGAATACGGATATGTTCCCAACCTGAATGCCCGGAGCTTATCCAATAAAAAATCCCATATCATCGGCATCATCATTTCCCTTGATGAAAAAGATGTGCTCCTGGGAACCAACTATTTTGAGAACCCTTATGTCAGCACCATGGTCGGTGCTATCGAAAAAGAACTGCAGAAGAATGAATATTTCACCATGATCCGCTCTGTATCAAAAAATGCGGATATCATTTCCCTTCTGAAGAACTGGAATGTAGACGGAATCATCATTCTTTATCCTGCCGCCGGCGAATACATGGCAAAGCTGATGGATTCCGCCACCTGCCCCATCGCCACCTTTGACTGCGAGCTGGAGCATCCCAATCTCATCAATATTACCTCCAATGATGAAAAAGGCATGTATCTTTCCACAAAATATATGATCAATCACGGTCATTCCGCCATTGCCTTTGTGGCCGATTACAAAATCAGCCACGTTCTTGCCAACCGTTTCAATGGCTATAAACGGGCGCTGGAGGAGAACCATATTACTTTTAACCCGGATTACGTTTATGAGTACTCTCCTTCCTATGAGGGCGGTATCCAGGCCGGCCGTGAGATCGCATCCAACAGCTCTCCAATTACCGCTGCGGTAACTACGGCGGATATCTGTGCCATCGGAATTATGGAGGGTGCCCGCCTGGGCGGCTACCGCATCCCTGTGGATCTCTCTGTGATCGGATATGATAACCTGACACTGTGCCAGTACACTCTGCCCAAGCTGACCTCCGTCTCCCAGAACATCCCCCAGAAAGCACTCCTTGCCACCAGTCTTCTCCTGGAAAAGATCCGCACCGGCTCTGTCAGCTCCTCCTGCCAGCCTGCCCTGGATGTTGAGATCGTGGACCGGCAGTCGGTGATCTCGTTGTATTAAGAGTCAAAAATCCCCCTGAGAATGTCTTTTGGCGGACATTTTCCAGAGGGATTTTATTATGAACGATTTTTTCAATTTTTCAGATGGGCGTTCGCATTACGCTTCGCTTTTATTTCTTTTCGAACCCCTTGGCAACCTCTTTCAGAAGTTCGCGGATCTTCAGATGCTGCGGACATGCCTTCTCGCATTTTCCACACTCCACACAGTCGGATGCTTTTCCGTGGTCTACGGTATGCACGTTGTTGTAGTAATAATCTGCATTCCAGTCATGATAGATCTGTTTGGTGTTCATGCAGGCAAAGAGATCCGGGATGGAGATGTGTTTCGGGCAGCCGTCGATGCAGTATCTGCAGGCTGTACATGGAATCAGGTTTTTGCTGTGGATGATATCGCAGACTTTCTTTACTGCTGCATGCTCTTCCTCTGTCAGCGGTTTGAAGTCTTTCATGAAGCTTAAGTTATCCTTCATCTGCTCCAGGGTACTCATACCGGAAAGAACCATCTCAATTCCCTCGAATCCGGCCGCAAAACGGATGGCATAGCTTGCAGGACTTCCGCCGTGAAGATCCTCAAGAACTTTTTTGCCTCCTCAGGAAGGTTTACAAGGCTTCCGCCTTTTACAGGCTCCATAACAAGCACCGGCTTGTTGTGCTTACGACAGACTTCGTAGCATTTTTTACTCTGTACTGCCGGGTCCTCATAATCCAGATAGTTAAACTGGATCTGAACCACTTCGATCTGCGGATACTCGGTAAGGATCGCATCCAGAACTTCTGCTCTGTCGTGGAAGGAAATTCCCACATGTTTTATTTTTCCTTCTTCTTTCAGTGCAAAAGCAGTCTCGTATGCATGGCGCTCTTTAAAGTATTTAAAGATCTCCGCACTCTGTGCATGCATCAGATAATAATCAAAATACTCTACTCCACAGGCTTCCAGCTGCTGCTCAAAAAGCGGACGGATATCTTCCTCTTTCTTGAAATAGAAATTTGTCAGTTTATTGGTAAGAATAAACTCATCTCTTTTATGTCTGTCAGCGAGGCATGTCTTAATAGCTTTCTCACTTTTTCCCTCAAGATAACCATGAGCAGTATCAAAGTAGTTAAACCCATTCTCCAGAAAATAATCTACCATCTGTTTGGTCTGCTCGATATCCACTTCATCACCGTTCATTGGAAGTCTCATGTAACCAAAAACAAAATGTTTTTTTGCTCCATCCAGCATTGTTGTATCCTCCTTTTTTGATCTTACATTTTCCGGATAAAAAATTTCTCCGTCGCCCGGTATTTTACACGTTATAACATAATATCAGCGGCAGAAAATCTCCAGCCGCCGATATCCGTATCTATAGTATAAAGTATGAAGTTGACTTTAGGTCAAGTATTTTCAGAAAATCTCGCGTGTATTTCCAATTCCAATAAAAAGTCCCGGAACTGCTGCTGTTTCTGATCTGTTGTTTATATCAGAAATGCTGTTGCAGTTTCGGGATTTTCGGTTTGTTATGTCTTTAAACGCAAATAATATCCGGCTTTTTTAACCGTTATATCTTGTAAAACCAAGGCTTTTCAGAGTAAGATTTACGTTTGACTGTAAAATTTTATTTACTGCATCAAATGTAATACTTGTGAATGTATTCGCCATACTCTGTCTGTCATCGCTTCCTGGTTTATTGGTTCTGGTATTATAAAATTTCAGATTAGAACCATTCCAGGTTGTTGCATCTAATGTTGAAACATATTTATTATTAAATTCCTCACAATAAACCTTTATCTGATCGATTTTTGTTCCTGTTATGTAAATATTTACTTTAGCAATATTATTTATATGACTGATATGAAGTTTAGAATCTGAGCTGGAATAAGTAATCGTTGTGGTAAATTTTGAACTGCTGGTACCAGAAACATAAGTAAGCTTACCACCATTACTCTTAACCGCATTGATCAGCTTCGCATAATTATTCTTAACTGTGGCACTTGCCTCATAAACCGGTTTCTCTTTTACCTTAACTGTGCAGGTGAAGGTACGTCCGCCAAGTTTGGCTGTGATCTTAGCTGTTCCCACTTTCTTTCCGCTAACTTTACCTGTGCTGCTGACTGTAGCAACCTTGGTATTGCTGGAACTCCACTTAGGAGAAATCTTAGCTCCTGTAACCTTCAGTGTGTAAGAAGAACCTGCAAAAACAGATAATGTGCTCTTGCTCAACTTCAGTGTGCTGATTCCGGCAACAGCGGAAAGACCTGTTTTGTTGTAGCTGCTCATGGTCTTCTTGTTCTTTGTGTAAGCTCTTACTGTGTAAGTATATTTATTTCCTACGCTGACCTTCGTATCGGAATAGGAAACCTTGCTGGCTCCTGCAATATCTTTCAGGTTTACCCATCTACCGCTGTTTGTCTTTCTCATAACACGGTAACCTGCCGCGCCTTTTACAGCACTCCATTTCACAGCTACGGTGCTCTTTCCTACAGCTTTAACGGATACCATCTTCGGTGTTCCGATGGTTGCAGCCTGTACCTCTGTTACAATTCCGGTTCCCGGGATTGCTGCCGGTGCTGCGGTAATGATCATCATTCCTGTCATGATCCCGCATAATGCTTTTTTGAAATTTCGCATACGTTGTTCCTCCCATTTCTTTTCCGTACTTCTGTCAGATACAGCGAAAAATATGACAATTATCTCCCTGTTATGATTCGGAAAACATCTGCCTGACTGTGTCCTGACTGTTACAGTAACTTTATCATATTTATCCATATTTATCAACAATAACAGCCAGTAAAAATCCCTTCAACTCTGTCTTACAGCCCATCCCTGTACACACTGTTGATCGTAGCCTGGGCATGTTCCAGCTCTTTCTTCTGGATGATTGCCTCCCGGTCGCTTAAGATCGCCAGCATTTCATCGATCACATCCTCCACTCTTGGGCTTGTTACCCGGTATAAATATCCCAGCATCCGGGTGGCTGTGTAATCAGTATTCATATGTTTATAGGCGATCTCCCGGCATAACTCATCGGGATAGCCTTTATCCTGAAGCGCTCTGTAAAGCTCATCTGTTCTTGTATCTGCCATATATGCCTGTCATTCCTCTCTTATTTTTTATCATTCCTTTTTGATCATCCACTCACTGATCCTTACCGGCTTTTTTCATTGCCCGGATTCCCCAGATCACGATTCCAAAGCATCCGCCGATGAGGATCCATACCGGCCACATGGGGGCCGGGCTTAAATTCCCGCTTATTCCGGCATACAGACAGACCGCAACCCCTGTAAGCTTCAACATGGACATCATTTTTATTCCGATCTCGTACAGCTGTTCTTTATTTTCCTCTGTTACTTCCACCGGAAAATTGCACCAGTCCTGTGGAATGTGTTCACAGAACATCATAAGTCCCAGGATCAGAAGTGCCAGGATCGGTTCAAAAAATAAAAAGCCCCTCTTTCCATACCGGTTCGGTACCCCATGGAGGTCAAAATGGATCGGTACTCTCTCCGGAAGGCTGCTCCAGACAGCCTGCAGATATATGACATATGCAAAGATCATCAGGAAACAGATCACACTGGTAATGGTCCTCAGCTTTTTTGCAGACATTCGACACACTCCTTTCATCGCAGGATAAATCCATCATTCTCTTTCCTGTATTTTACACACAAATCACCAGTTTGTAAAAGTATTTTGCCAAAAATCCCCTCACAGAGCGCTATCTGTGAGCACTAACAATTGCACACAAAATTTATATATGATAAAATGGACATGTTGTCTAAAACATATTTTAAGAAAGGGAAAGGAATATGTTAGAAAAACTTTTCAAGCTGTCCGCAAACAAAACGGACGCCAAAACTGAGGTTCTGGCAGGTATCACCACCTTCATGACAATGG
>ENA-ORUB01000740-ORUB01000740.1-human-gut-metagenome-genome-assembly--contig:-NODE-740-length-40443-cov-29.449218_pt1 | contig 40443 bp, 40 predicted proteins | sample MGYA00241918_ERZ509200 | MGnify/ENA primary metagenome ERZ509200 (study PRJEB26280, sample SAMEA2338853) | human gut metagenome | biome: human gut; feature: human-associated habitat; material: faeces... | reverse complement strand
TGAAATTGGCTGTTTTCTCCCGGCTCAAAATGGCGATTTTCTCCCGGCGCTAACAGCCCATTGACTTGCAGCTAAAAACATATTGATTCCATGCTGCATAGCTTTGCTGTAGGGATACCTTGTCGGTTCCGCTTGCAGAAGCTGTTCTTTTTCAATCAATCCTTTTGCAATCAGAGCGAATGTTTTTCGCATAAATGCCGTATCCACGGGAATCCCTCCTGCCTTGAAACAAAATAAAACGGCTCTCCTGACATATACAAGAGAACCGTTGAAAAATACAGCATTATTTGGTTATATACAAATCGCTAAACAACATATATATACCGAATCAATGCGCTTTTTACTTTTCTCGTGTACAAATGTAATTATAAGGAATGTCTTCTGGCTTGTCAAGAGGCATTTTCACTTCCTTTGTATATGATCTAATTTATGAGCTTTCTTACCTTTTTGAGGTCAGTCACACTAGCGTCTCGGGCACATCATTGACATGACAATACAAAATTTCCATCGCAGATATTTCAAAACATCCTACTTGCCTCTTGACTCTCCCGTTACGTCATAGTGTATGCTAAACTCACACGGAGGAGGGATTACCATGATGACCATTCACGAAGTCAGCAAGCTGGCCGGTGTCAGTGTCCGGACGCTGCACCATTATGACGCGACTGGCTTGCTGCCGCCCACCGCGCTCACCGAAGCGGGTTACCGGCTGTATGACGATACAGCGTTGGCGCGTCTGCAATTCATTCTGCTGTTTCGGGAGTTGGAATTTCCTCTGAAGGATATCAAGCGGATCTTAGACGATCCGAACTTTGACCAGTCTGCCGCGCTGGAAGACCAGATCAAACTGCTGGAGCTGCGGCGAAAGCAGCTTGGAAAACTCATCGCCCTCGCCCGTGAGACTTTGAAAACAGGAGTGACACCTATGAAATTTGACGCATTTGACAAGACCGAGCAGGCACGCTTCGCCTCCGAGGTCAAGGAAAAGTGGGGCGGCACAGCCGCGTATCAGGAATACCAGCAGCGCGAGGAAAACGGCTCTACCGGTGATTCTGCCGAGCTGATGGCGCAGTTCGCCGAGTTGGGCAAGCTGAAAAATCTTGCGCCTGCCGCCCCGGAGGTGCAGACCGCAATCTGCAAGCTGCAGCAGTTCATCACCGACCATTTCTACACCTGCACACCGGAAATTCTGGCTGGACTGGGCGAGATGTATGTCGCCGACGAACGTTTTCGCGAGAACATCGACAAGGCTGGCGGCGAGGGCACAGCGACATTCGCATCCAAGGCGATTGCTGTATACTGTGGGAGATGAGTATTCTTTGCTTATTGCGATGCAGAATTTGATCTGCGGTTCTCAGCGGAATATCATTGGGTCTCTTTGCCTCTACGAACAAAATACTTGAATCTTCGGACAATCAGAGCTACAATGCCAACACCTTGCAACGAGGACGAATGGAACGGGAGGTTAGAGAATGAACGACGAAAACAGCCCCTTTCAGGACTATGCGTCAATCAGCGTTGACGACTTGAAAGATCAGTCAAACAGTCTTTTGAATCTGGTGACAGAGGAGCAGCGGCCGCTGCGCGTATTCATGGATAATGGCAAGGAGTTTTTGCTTTTTCCACAGGATATGCTTGCCCCAATTTCCGATTCTGACTTTCGGCTGATCCTGCTGTCGGCAATGCGATATGCGATGGGCCGGAAAACCCATATGCCATCGGTGATCGCTGATTATATCAAACGCCATCTTCCGCATCTGGATGATAAGTTTCTCACGCTGGCTGCCGATGACATTCGGCAGCATCTTGAAGACTATGCAGAACACGAGCCGAGTCTAAATCTTTGGCGGGATCTTTTAGATGCACTTGAAACAGAGCAGAGAGATCGCGCCGCTCGTCAGGCAAGGAAAATCAGACCTTGCCCGACCTGCGGAAAACCATTGGAAGTCATGAGTATTGCCGACAGCTGGCATTCACCTGGTGGGTTCGATGTGATCGCTCACTGCCGTGGATGCCGCTCTGATTACGAGTGGTTCTGCGATAAGAATGGCAGCATCTCAGATATGAAACAGTATTTCTTTGGATAAGGACAGATGATAAATGCAGAAACGCTTCCCGTTCTTTTGAGCGGGAAGCGTTTTTTGACCACATGGATTACTACAGACGCGCGCGGAACAGGCGGAAAAGGGGATTCAAAAGAGGGTAGGAGAGTAACGGAATACGAGCGAAAACGATAGAAAATTGCTAGAAATGTCCGGAAAAAGTTTTCGGCTTCTGTTTGGGACCACGAGGCCGCTGGTTCGAAACCAGTCACTCGGACCAGAAAACCCGCTGAAATCATAAGATTTCAGCGGGTTTCCTATGTAAATTGTTTGAGTTTCGCGAAACGCTATTCTTTGATTATCGCGGCGCAGGATTTGCGCTGCGGATTCGGCAAACTGGAATTTGCGTTACTGTCTATCTTCTGAAAGGAGTCCATAAAAGTATACATCCGCCCAGTTTCCAGCGCTGTCTTTCGTTTGGCTTCTTTGAATTCCTTCCGCTTTCATCCCCAGCTTTTTCATAAGATTAACGGATTTCATTCCGTCGATTGTTTCGGCAAACACTTTATGTGCATTCATCTTATCAAAAGCATAGTCAATGACTGCTTTGCAGGATTCATAAGCGAACCCCTGTCTCCAGAAAGCCCTGTTGAAAAACCATCCGATTTCATATACGCCGTCATTGAACTCGTTGAAGAGAATATATCCAATCACTTTGGCGGTGTCTTTGCGTATCGCAGCAACAGCCCCCTTTTTTTCTATGCAGAATTTTTGCAAAAAATCAGCCGTTTTCTCAATCGTATATGCGGGCTCGCAGTTTTTCATTGTTTCAGCATCGCCCAAAATATCCTGCATATCGTTTATATCATTCATAGTAAAATCACGAATGATCATTCTGTCTGTTTTAATATTCATTAATATGTGCCTCGCTAACTCCCGATTTATTTTATTATAGCAAAATCGCGGCCAGAACACAATTGCAGCCATCCGGAGCATTCCGGACGGCTGCATCCCGTTCATCCGTTCAATGCCTGTTGCCTTTCTGCCGCTTCAACTCCGCCAGCTCCGCTTTCATCTCTGCGATCAGCACCTTCAGCTTCTCCTCACGTTCCTCGCGCGTATGCGCATACACATTCCGCGCGTGCTTTTTGCCGTCGATCCATGTCGGGGAGTAGCGCCCTTCAAAGAGGTGGTCGTTGATCTGGCTGATGCAGCCCGTGCCGGGCTTGCGGCCCTTGCCCATGTAAGGCTGAAAATCAACGATGGCGGGCATATTCGCCTGCGGGCGCAAAACTCTGCGAGGCTTCTGGGGAATTGAAGAGATTTTTGAATTTATGGGGGCTTTTTGTCGAATTTGCGGCTTGTTTCCGGCTCTTTGTCTGTGATAAGATAGGCACACAAAGGAGTGTATTGCACATATGAAAGAAAAGCTGAAAATTCTGATTGCGAACGACGATGGGATCCGGTCGGAAGGTATTGCAAAGCTGGCCCGCGCCGCTGCCTCATTTGGAACGGTCTGGGTCGCTGCACCGGAACACCAGTGCAGCGGCATGTCTGTCCGCCTGACTATCTCTGAAAAGAGCCAGATGGCGGTCTACCGCTATGATTTCCCGGTTCCTGTGGAGGCCGCCTGGAGCGTAGACGGCACGCCCGCCGATTGTGTCAAGGTTGCGCTGAACGCACTGCTCCCATTCCGCCCGGATATTGTCCTGTCCGGCATCAACGACGGGCTGAACGCGGGTCTTGACGTCGCCTACTCCGGAACCATCGGCGCGGCGACAGAGGCGGCCATGCACGGCGTTCCCGCCATTGCATTTTCCATGCGCGACGGCAAATCCTTCGACGTTACCGATCACTACCTCTGCTCCGTTCTTGGCGAGCTTCTGGAGAAGCCGCTCGGCCGGGGCGAAATCTGGAACGTCAACTTCCCCACCTGTCCGCTCTGCGACTGCCGCGGCATTCTGTACGAGCGTTTCCCGGAAAAGCAGTCGTATTACGAAAACTATTATGAATGCGTCCGCGAGGAAAACGGTGTGCGCTATCTGTCGCCTGTTGCAAAGGTTTTGCACGCAGACGCCGTGACGGACGGCAGCGATATCCACGCGGTTCTGAACGGCTATGTTTCCATCGGCAAGGTGCGCTGCGCGCCGTTTTGAACAGTTGCTTTATACTGTGGACAGTTTCAAATTAGTAAGCCGAATTTAAGAAAATTTGAAGAAAATTTGACATATTTCTTGCATTTGACTTCTTGTATTGTCTCACATGATGTGGTATATTTGCTTCGGTAGAAATACCAGTATCTTGCGGGGCTGCGCTGTGCGCAGTCTCAGCTCACCACCGCGGCACTGCCGCGGACACATGTTTCAGGAGGAATATAGGAAATGAAGAAGATCATTGCACTGCTCCTCGTGGCGGTCATGGCAATCGGCTTCTGCGCCTGCGCAGCCAAGACCGAGCCCCCCGCTGAACCCGCCACAACGGAAACCACGACCACTGAGGCCACGGAAACCACCGAAACCACGGAACCCGCAGCTGAAGAAACCACGACCGAAGAAACCACCGAAAACCAGCATTTCGACAAACTGACGCTTGAGTTTGTTCCCTCCAAGGACGCCGACGTCATCATCACTGGCACGAAGAACCTTCCCGAACTCGTGAAGGCTGAAATGTCCAAGCTCGGCTACGACATCGACGAAGTCGACATCACGGTCGGCACCAGCTACGACGCCACCGGCGAGGCTATGGCTGCCGGTTCCATCGATCTGGGCTGGCTGCCCGGCGGCACGTACGCGCTGTACTCCGACGATGTGGATGTCATCCTGACCGCTACCCGTAACGGCCTGTCCAACGACTCCACCAACCCCGCCGACTGGAACGGTGAAGCCAACGCCACCAAGAAGGATGGCCCGCAGGTCACCTACTACCGCTCTTTGATCTACGCTACTCCGTCTGCTTATGGTCAGGAACTCGCTGCTAAGGTCAATGCTGGCGAAAAGCTTACCTGGGAAGACCTCGACAAGGCAACCTGGGCTGTCCAGAAGACCTCCTCTTCTGCCGGTTACATCTATCCGTCCATGTGGCTGATGGCCAACTACGACGGCAAGAAGATCTCTGATTTGTCCAACGTCATGCCCATCGACTCCGGTTACGGCACCGCGTTCTCCTACGCTGCTGCGGAATCCGTCGATATCATCGTCTGCTACGCCGACGGCCGTAACGACTACGAAGCATCCTGGACGCTGCCCACCGACCAGCAGGACGAAACCGGCAAGCAGGGCATGGGCCGCTCCGACTCCATCTGGAACGAGATGAACGTCATCGGCGTCACCGAGGGCATCTACAACGATACCGTCGCCATCTCCAAGGAGAGCCAGTACTACACCCCCGAAATCGTCGCTGCCCTTCAGGAGTGCTTCATCAACATCATCGGCACCGATGAAGGCAAGGCCATCTTCGACGTCTACAGCCACACCGGCTACGCCAAGGCGACCGACGCTGACTACGACGGCGCACGCGCTGCTCTGCAGGCTGTTGCCGAGTAATCCGTCATCAACCAAATAACGTCCAAATGAATAAAGCGCCCCGCGTCAACGGGGCGCTTTTCGTTTTACAGATATCTCAGCAAAAAGCACATCTCCGATATTCTCCATTCAAATCCTCAGAAAGAAAAGAGTCGCAGCATGATTGAATTCAAAAATGTGTATAAGACTTATCCAAACGGCTTCACGGCACTGAAAAACATCAACCTACAAATTGAGCAGGGCGAGTTTGTCGCCATCATCGGCCTTTCGGGCGCAGGCAAGTCGACGATTCTGCGCTGCATCAACCGGATGCACGATATCTCCAAGGGCGAGCTGACCGTTGACGGTGTCACGGTGGACTCTCTGCGCGGCAAAGAGCTCCGGCGCTACCGCCGCAAGGTCGGCATGATCTTCCAGAGCTTCAATCTGGTTTCCCGCAGCACGGCGATCAAGAACGTTCTGACGGCCGATGTCCCAGATATGCCGTTTTTCCGGGTACTGCTCGGCATTTTTACAAAAAGGCAGAAAATGCGGGCATTAGAGAGTCTGGACAAGGTAGGCATTTTGGATAAGGCCTATACCCGCTGTGACCAGCTCTCCGGCGGTCAGCAGCAGCGCGTGGCCCTGGCCCGCACGCTGAACCAGAATCCGAAGATCATCCTCGCCGACGAGCCTGTCGCTTCCCTTGACCCCATCACGGCCAAGCAGGTCATGCAGGACTTCGTGCGCATCAACAAGGAATATAAAATTTCGATTCTGCTGAACATCCACCACGTGGACCTCGCGCTCAAATACTGTGACCGCGTCATCGGCATCCGCGCGGGCGAAATCGTTTTTGACGGCCCGGCCAGCACTATTACCCAGGAACAGATCGACGAGGTCTACAACGGCGCAAAGGCGCCCACCATGGGCGAAGGCGAGGGCGAGCTGCCGAAGGCTGCCAGAGCAGAGGGCTAAGCCATGGAAAACAACACGTCTTCTCTGATGAAGCTTACACTCTACGACCGCATCTTCAAACCCCAGACCGTAACGCTTCCCAATGGACATTCGGTCCAGCGGCGCAGAAGCCGCACGCCGGTAATCGTCCTTTTCCTGGCCGTTGCAATCTGGCTGTCTCTTCGCATGACAGGCTTTGATCTGCACGTCGTCATCACAAAATTCCGCAAGATGGTGGACCTTCTGGAGAAAATTCTTCAGCCGGACTGGTCGTTCTTCCCGAAGGTCGTTTCTCCTCTGATCGATACCATCAAAATGTCGATTCTCGGTACGGTCATCGGCTGCGTGATAGCGCTGCCGGTTGCGATTCTCTCGTCGAGCAACATCAACAAGAGTATTCCCGTCGTCTGGCTCATCCGATTCCTGCTTGGCCTTATCCGGACACTGCCGACTCTGATCATCGCACTCGTGTGCGCGCTGATCTTCTCGCTCGGCACGTTTTCCGGCACCATCGCAATCGCCATCTTTACCTTTGGTATCGTGGCCAAAATGCTCTTTGAGTCGATTGAAACCATCGACATGGGGCCGTTTGAGGCGATGGAAGCGCTCGGCGCGAACAAGTTCCAGGCATTCTGGTCCGCCTGCGTGCCGCAGATTCTGCCCGTTTATTTAAGCCACTGCCTGTACTGCTTTGAAATGAATGTGCGCGCATCGGCAATTCTCGGTTACGTCGGCGCTGGCGGCCTTGGTATCACGATCAACGAGCGCATCGGCTGGCGCGATTACAACAGCCTCGGCACGGTGCTGCTGTCGCTGTTCGTGGTCGTTGTCATCATCGACTTCTTCAGCGAATACCTTCGCAAGAAGCTGAGCTGAAAGGAGGCTGCAAGATGGAAAAGAAAGACAAAATCGCCATGCTGGAGCAGTCGCTTGACCGGAAGCTCACCACGCTTGAAATGTATGAAAACCGCCCGCGCAAGTGGATTTTGTACCTTGTGATTGTGCTGGCGGTCACACTGCTTGTCGGCTGGTCGGCAGACGACATCCACTTTACGGGCCTCACCGCCACCGGTACGGAGGTCGCCAAGGGTGTCGTCCATGGCGTGTTCCACCCGGACACAAATCTGTTGTTCGGTACCGGCGACTCTGATGTGCCGTATCTGCTGCTGCAAACCATTGCCATTGCTGTGCTCGGTACTATTTTCGGCGCAATTCTGGCCATCCCCTTCGCGTTTCTGGCCTCGTTCAATATCATGCCGAAGGCGGTTGCGTACATTGTCCGCATTCTGATTCTGATGATCCGCACCATCCCGTCCATTGTCTGGGCGCTGATGTGGATCCGTGTGACAGGCCCGGGCGCCGCCTGCGGCGTTATCACGCAGTCGGTCTGCTCGATCGGCATGATCTCCAAAATGTACATCACGGCCATCGAAGATCTGGATACGCACATTCTCGAAAGTCTGGACGCCATGGGCTGCACGCCGTTCCAGAAAATCCGCTACGGCGTTCTGCCGCAGCTGACGGCAAGCTTCATCTCGACTACGATCTACCGCTTTGACATCAACCTCAAAGACGCCACGACGCTCGGCATCGTCGGCGCGGGCGGTATTGGCGCGTCGTTGGTGCAGTGTCTCAACTCCCGCCGCTGGGGTATGGTCGGCTCGTTCGTCTGGGGCCTGATGGTGCTTGTTCTGATCATCGAACTCATCTCCACGCGCATCCGCAGAAAGCTTGCGCACGGCGAATAAAAAAACTGGGGGCGCTCTGAGCGCCCCCAACGTATCCTCAAGGGCCATTGCTATGGAAAAGAAATTGACAATCTACTATACCAGCGATATCCACGGCTGCTTCTCGCCGATTGATTATGCCACCGGCCTGCCGGCAGACTCCGGCCTTGCCAACTGCATGGCGCAGTTCCGGAAAGACGGCAACACCCTTGTTATCGACGGCGGCGACACCCTGCAAGGCAGTCCTCTCACCTATTATCTGAGCCATGAAGCGCGCGATGTCACAACGCTCCCGGCCGCGCTTTTAAATCTCGGCGGGTATGATTTTGTAACGCTCGGCAACCATGACTTCGACTATGGGAAACAGACCATCGAGCGCTATCTTGCCGCTCTGAACGCCCGCTGCCTGTGCGCAAATGTGGAGGGTATCCGCGGCGTGGAGAAAACGGCCGTTGTTACCATGGAAAATGGGCTTCGCGTCGGCCTGACCGGTATGATTACGCCCTTTGTCACACAGTTTGAAAGCGCAGAGAATATGGCCGGCATCACTGTGACCGACGCATTTGCCGCCGCCTGGTCCGCACTTTCCGAGTTGCGGCACAAAACAGACCTCACCATCTGCATCTACCACGGCGGATTCGAAGCGGACGTCAAAACAGGAGAAATTCTCTCACAGACCAGCGAGAACCAAGGCTGCCGTATCTGCCGGGAGCTTGGGTTTGATATTCTGCTTGCAGCGCACCAGCATATGCAGGCCGAAAATCTTCAGATCGGCGGGACGTATACCTGCCAGCCGCCGGAAAAAGCCGCAAAGTTTATCCGCATGGACGTAACGGCCGACCGTGGAAGCGTCCATGCCGTCTCCCAGCTGATACCGGCAGGATCGGTCGCGCTTCCGGCTGCCGCAGACGCACTTCAGAGTGCCGAGGCACAGACTGCCCGCTGGCTCGATACACCGGTTGGCCGGCTCGATGTGCCGATTCCGGCGGAAGATCCTCTGACGCTGGCGAAAAACGGCTCCCTGCTCGCAAACCTCATCAATCAGGTGCAATTGGAAGCTTCCGGCGCGGACATTTCTCTCACGAGCCTTTCCAATCGTGTGGTTGATTTTCCGCAGGATGTGACCGTCCGTGCCATTGTCTCGGCCTACGCATTTCCCAACACGCTCCAGACCATCCGCGTCACAAGAGCTGTTCTGACGGCCGCGCTGGAACGGAGCCTTTCCTATTTTGATTTTGCGCCGGACGGAAGCCTTTGCATCAACGACACATTCCTGCGGCCAATCATCCAGCATTTCAACTATGACTATTTTTCCGGGCTTACCGTCACGGCAGACCTTTACCAGCCGGTCGGCCGGCGCGTGCGGTCCATCGTCTACCAGGGCAGAGAGCTGCCTGATGATCAGACGCTCACGCTCTGCCTCAACAATTACCGCGCCTCCGGCGCCGGCGGCTACGGCTGCTACAAGAGCTGTCCGCTTGTGTCGGAAAATTTGACAGAAATCTCTGATCTCGTCACACAGTATGTGCTGCAGCATCGCGAGATTACCGTTGACAAAACCAAGTGGCTGCAATTTTGCAGCGATTGAACACAGAGCCGCATAACGCGGCACAGGAGGAATGAACTATGGAAAACAACGTATTCAAGGTCGTCTTGCTGCAGGCGCTTCCCGCGTCCGGCAAATCCGAAGTCCGTAACTTTATGGCGAACATCGAGCCCGAACGGCTCAAAAAGGAGTTCCACATCGGCGAAAACCTCCAGCTCGATGATTTCCCCTACGTCCATATGATGCGCCGCATCGACAATGAGCTCGAAGCTATGGGCCAGGCCAGACTCTGCTATCCGGGCGAGGAGCCCTTCATTGACGGAAGAGACTGGGGCACGCTCTGCTGCCTGTTGAACGAGGACTATCACGATCTTCTCAACCGCAACGTGCAGAAGCCCGATTCCTGCGCGCAGCTGCTTTTTGATCGTTACGACAGAGCCGGTCAGATCGTCGGCATTGCGCCGCGGCTCGGAAAGCTCCCGGAAGAAATCCGCAAAAAACTGGCGGAAAAGCTGGAAGCCGAGGCGGCCGCCATGCTGAAAGAAAAACAGGACGCTTATCCCGACTCCTTTGACGGCAAGACCATTATCATTGAGTGCGCGCGCGGCGGACCGGACGGCGCGTCGATGCCGCTGACAGGCTCCGACGGATACCAGTATTCGCTTCCGATGTTCTGCCCGGAAATTCTGGAAAACGCCGCAATCCTCTACATCTGGGTCACACCGGAGGAGTCCCGCCGCAAAAATGCCGACCGCGCCGACCCCAACGATCCCGGCTCGAACCTGCACCATGGCGTGCCGCTGGCCGTCATGCTGGGAGAATACGGCTGCGACGATATGGAGTATCTTGTAAATACGTCCGAGCAGAAGGGCACCGTAACTGTGAAGGCGCACGGAAATACCTATCATGTGCCGATCGGTATTTTTGATAACCGTGTGGATAAGACCTCCTTCCTCCGTGCAGAGCCGTCCGCCTGGGACGCAGCACTGGTAGAAGATGTGACATGCGCCATCCGTCAGGCCACAGACACCATGTGGGCCGGTTACCGGAAATAAAGCAATGCATCACAAGCACAAACCGCCCACCGGAAATTTCCGGTGGGCGGTTTCGTTTTATGGCAGATTAAAAGCCGAAGCAGGCACGCACAGCGTCCGCGTAATCACCTCTGCAAACCAGATATGACGCAGCATGATTGCCTCGGAAAAAACTGCCGGCATTTTGAAAAATACGAGGACGCAGGGTACTCTTTTTTGAAGTCTCTGCTGTCAGTCATGCTTGTGATCCTCCCGAATTCCGATTTATTTCATTATAGCAAAGTCACGCCCAAGGCACAATGCAGCCGCCCAAAACGCTGATATGCTCCCTCCATGCTTGACAGTTTGTTTTTCGCTGTCTCTCATGGAGGGAGCATATCAGACATTGCCCCGGCGGGGCTTTGGCTTATTTATAGCACTCCGGCTTCAGAATGCCGATGTAGGGGAGATTGCGGTAGTAATTTGCGTAATCGAGGCCGTAGCCGACGACGAATTCGTCCGGGATCTCGAAGCCGCACATATCGGTCTTGTAGCTCTCGGGATGGCGCGACGCCTTGTCCAGGAACGAGATCGTCGTAATGGATGCGGGGTTCCGTGCGCCGAAGAGCTGACGCAGGTACTGCATGGTGAGGCCCGAATCGATGATGTCCTCGACGATGACGACATGGCGGCCCGTGATGTTGTTGTCCAGATCCTTGATGAGACGGACGACGCCGGTGGACTGCGCGGATGCGCCGTAGCTGGAGACAGCGATGAAATCCATGTCAATGGCGCAGTTCATGCAGCGGCACAGATCGATGTAGAAAAACGATGCGCCCTTGAGCACGCACACCAGCACGGGACGCTTGTCTCCAAGCTTTGCGGTCAGATCCGCGCCGAGCTGCTCGACGCGGGCGGCGATGGCTTTTTCGGTAAAAAGGACGCGTTCAATGTCCTGTTCAGGCGTTCTGATGAGCATAAAATCCTCCAAAATAGCCGGAAAACCGGCGTTGTCAACTTTTCCATTATAAACAGAGGAATACAATAAGTAAAATAGATAAACCTAATTGAGCATATAATTTCCGCTTATTATAAACATTATAAAACAGACATTTACAAAACGTGAAAAATCGCATATAATCGGCCAGGAATGAAAAAATAAAACAAAAACTGCGGAAAAAAACGGATAAGGAGTTTTGAATTATGAGCAACTGCGCAATCGTAGGCATCAACTGGGGCGACGAGGGCAAGGGCCGTATGGTTGACCTCATTGCAAGAGATTATGACATCGTCTGCCGGTATCAGGGCGGCAACAACGCGGGCCACACCATCGTGAATGAGTACGGCAAATTCGCCCTTCATCTCATCCCCTCCGGCATCTGCCTGCCGGGCGTTGTAAACGTGCTGGGCAACGGCGTCGTGATCGATCTGGAGAGCCTGTGCGGTGAAATTGAGGCGCTGCAGAACGCGGGCGTGCCCATTACGCCGGAGAATTTCAAAATTTCCGAGCGCGCCACCATCGTCTTCCCGTACCACCGCGCCCTCGACGGGCTGGAGGAGGCCCGGCTGAAGGACAAAAAGTACGGCTCCACTCTGCGCGGCATCGCGCCGGTCTATTCCGACAAATATCAGAAGAAGACCATCATGATGGGGGAGCTTCTGTACCCGGCGTATCTTGAAAAGCGGCTGGCCAGCATTCTGGAGTGGAAGAACCTGACCATTCAGAATGTCTACGGCGCGGAAGCGTATAAGCTTGAGGATATGCTGGCGTGGTGCCGCGAATTCGGCTCGAAGCTTGCACCTTACATCTGCGATACCAGCAAGTACCTCTATGAGGCTGAAAAGGCCGGCAAGAGCATCATGTTCGAAGCCCAGCTCGGCGCGCTGCGCGACATTGACTTCGGCATTTTCCCGTATACCTCGTCCTCTTCCTCCAATGCGGGCTATGCCTGCGTCGGCGCAGGCATCCCCGGCAGCCATGTCGACCGCACGGTCGGCATTGTCAAGGCGTATTCCACCTGCGTGGGCGAAGGCCCGTTCACGGCGGAATGGTTCGGCGACGAGGCCGAGCAGCTGCGCGTGGCCGGCGGCGAATACGGCGCGTCCACGGGCCGTCCGCGCAGAGTCGGCCCCATCGATCTGGTCGCGACGCGCTACGGCTGCCGCATCCAGGGCGCAACCGAGGTCGCGCTTACGAAGCTCGATGTCCTGTCCTATATGAAGGAGATCCCTGTCTGCACGCAGTATGAGGTCAACGGCGAAAAGACCGACGATTTCCCGTTTACCGCCGTCATTGACGAGGCAAAGCCCGTCCTGACGACCGTTCCAGGCTGGGGCTGCGATATCTCCGGTGTGCGCAAGTACGAGGATCTGCCGCAGGCCGCGCGTGATTACGTTGAGTATGTCGAGCAGGCCATCGGCGTGCATATCAGCTATGTCTCCGTCGGCGCAGGCCGCGACGAGATTATTTACCGCTAAAAGGAGCCGCCATGAAACCGACGTATGAAAGCCCGCTGGCCTCGCGCTACGCGTCGAAGACCATGCTGCACCTGTTCTCCCCGGATATGCGCTATGAGACATGGCGCAGACTCTGGGTCGCGCTGGCAAGAGCTGAGCATACGCTTGGCCTGCCCATCACGCAGGCGCAGGTGGACGAGCTGGCCGCACACGTAAGCCCTATCGATTATGACGTGGTCGCCGCGCGGGAAAAAGAGGTGCGGCACGATGTCATGGCGCATATCTACGCCTACGGCCTCGACGCGCCCGGCGCGAAGGGCGTTATTCATCTGGGCGCGACGAGCTGCTATGTGACGGACAACGCGGATCTGATTTTATACCGCGAGGCCCTGCGGCATCTGGAAAAGGAATTGAAGGCCGCCATGCGGAACCTCTGTGACTTTGCCGACCGCTATGCGGCCATGCCTGCCCTTGCCTACACGCACTATCAGCCCGCGCAGCTGACGACCATCGGCAAGCGCGCGGCGCTGTGGTTACAGGATCTGATGCTCGATCTGGAGGAGGTACAGGACACGCTGCGCGCGTTCCGCTTCCTCGGCTGCCGGGGCACGACCGGCACGGAGGCCAGCTTTGTCGAGCTGTTTGACGGCGATATGGCGAAGATCGACGAGATGAACCGGCAGATTGCCGCAGAGTTTGGCTTTAAGCGCTGCTATCCCGTCTGCGGGCAGACGTATCCCAGAAAGCTCGACAGCCGGATTTTGAACGCGCTGTCGTCCATCTGCCAGAGCGCTTGCCGCATGGCGACGGACATCCGGCTTCTGCAGCACGACCGGCAGGTCGAGGAGCCGTTCGAGGACAAGCAGATCGGCTCGTCCGCCATGCCGTATAAGCGCAATCCCATGCGCTGTGAGCGCATCTGCTCGCTGGCCCGCTACGTGATCGCCGACGCACAGAACGCGCCCATGACGGCCATGACGCAGTGGCTCGAACGCACGCTCGACGATTCAGCCAACCGCCGCATCAGTCTGCCGGAGGCGTTTCTGGCGACGGACGGCGTGCTGCGGATCGTGCAGAACGTCACGAAGGGGCTGCACGTGAATGAGAAGATCGTGGAAAAGCTGGTTCGTGACTATCTGCCGTTTATCGCAACGGAAAACCTGATGATGGCTGCCGTCAAGCGCGGCGGCGACCGCCAGCAGCTGCACGAGATCATCCGCGAGGCATCCATGCAGGAGACGGCAAAGATGAAAAACGGCGAAAGCTGGGATCTGGTTGCCCAGCTGGCCGCCCGGCCGGAATTCGGTATGACGGCAGAAGAAATCAGGGCAGAACTTGAGCCCAGCCGCTATATCGGCCGCTGCCCCGAGCAGGTCGCGGCCATGACAGCCGCCTGCCGCGCGCTGATCGGAGCAGATGCACAGCAGGCGGAGGAATTGACACTGTAACAAATAAAACTGTGCCCGCGAGGGACGCACTCAGGCGTCTCCCGCGGGCTTTTTCTCTTCTTCTGTGTCCAGATACTGCGCTTCCGCATCCAGAATTGCCGCTTGCAGCCGTTCCCGCGCATGACGCGCCTCCGGGATCGTTCCCAGCTCGTCCAGAACCTCATCGATCGCCCCGCAGAGGCGGGCATAGAGCTTTGCATAATCGGTCATAATAGAACCTCCTGTCCAAAAATAATATAATTAGTATAGCATATTTTTTCTGGTTAGTGAACTATCACTAATTATTTTTTTGAAAAAAGATACCATAGTGATATACCATTAGGAGGAATCACTATGGACACCCGCGAAGCCATTGCCAGACGAATCCGGGAGCTTTGCCGTCAGCGTGGGATCACGCCGAACGGGCTTGCGACGACCTCTGCGGTTCCGCAGGCAACGATCAAAAGCATTCTGAACGGCGAGAGCAAAAATCCCGGCGCCGTTACGATCAAAAAGCTCTGCGACGGCTTTGAAATCACCCTCGGCGAGTTTTTCTCAACGCCGGAATTCGACGCGTTGGAGCAGGAGATCAAATAAGTGTGAAAAACAGGAGGCGGTGATGGGGTGAAGCTGAATCAAGCAGTCAGCCTGCGATTGGCAGAGCTGATGCAGGCACGGGCCATGACGCAGTATCAGCTTTCGACAAAGAGCGGCGTCCCAAAATCGTCGATCGGCAATATCATGCACTGTGCGTACGATTCTGTGAAGCTTCGCGTCCTGCACGAGCTGTGTCAGGGTCTGTCCATCAGCCTGCCGGAGTTTTTCGATTCCCCGCTTTTTTGCGAGGAGAATCTGGAGCCATGATGGATGCAGAAGCCGTGGCAAACAGGAGCTCATATTGGAAACTTGCGGCTGCCCTTCAGTCTTTTCTTTTGCTTCTCCAAAAGAAAAGACTGGGAAAAGAAAACGAGCCCGGAGGGATTTCGATTTCCCTCCGGACCTCCTTGAAGCGACCAAGAAAACCCCTTCGGTTTTCTTGGATCTTTCCCGCGTAATTTGAAACAGCTCAGAACTTCTGACGCTGATCTTATACGTTTTATAGAGGCGGATGACCCGGTCCGCCGGTTTCTTTGAAAATGCCGCCCCGCCAACTGGCGGGGCGGTTTGCTGTCACATGGAGATCCAGCCGAAGGCGTTTGCGACGGAGCTGATGAGGATGATCGCGGCGAAGAACGGGCAGAGGAAACGGATCATGGCGTTGAAGACCCGCTTCCGGCGGAATCTGGGCTCACTGAGCAGGATCTCCTGCTCAATGCGGCCCACACCGGCGACCCGCGAGACGAGCAGGCAGATGGTAATGGCCGCGATGGGCATCATGACGGAGTTTGTCAGGAAATCAAAGAAATCCAGCAGCTGCATCCCGAGGATCCGCACGCCCGCCAGCGGCCCATAGCCGAGCGACGACAGGCTGCCGAGCACCAGCATCACGACGCCGACGATGGCAGTCGACTTTTTCCGGCCCCAGCCAAGCTCGTCCTGGAAGGTGGACACGGCGCTCTCCGTCAGCGCAATGGAGCTTGTCAGCGCAGCAAACAGCACCAGCAGGAAAAACAGAATGCCGATCGGCGTACCGAGGCCCATGGAATCGAAGACCTTCGGGATCGTGACGAACATCAGAGAAGGCCCGGCCTTTAGTGCGTCGGGGTCGCCGCCGGAGAACGCGAACACGGCGGGAATGATCATCAGGCCTGCCATGATGGCGATGGCCGTGTCGAAAACCTCCACGTTGCGCGTCGAGCCTTCGATGGAAATGTCCTTTTTCATGTACGAGCCGAACGTGATCAGAATGCCCATGGCGATGGACAGCGAATAGAACATCTGCCCCATGGCCGTTACGACCGTCATCCACGAGAAATGCGCGAGGTTCGGCACGAGAAAATATTTTACGCCCTCCAGCGCGCCGGGCCGCGTCACGGAATAGACCGCGATGATCACGGACAGCACGACCAGCACCGGCATCATGAACTTCGACACGCGCTCAATGCCGTTTTCCACGCCAGCGAAGATGATCGTCAGCGTCAGCGCGGCAAACACGACGAAGCAGACCTCCGCCGGGACGCCGTTGGAGATAAACGCGGAAAAATAGCCGTCGGCGGCCAGCGCACTGCTCCGCCCGAGCGCGTAATCGGCCAGATATTTGACGACCCAGCCGCCGATGACCGAGTAATACGGCACGATCAGGATCGGGATGATTGCGTTGATCCAGCCGCCGAACCGCAGCCAGCCGGATGTTCCGAACGACTTGAACGCGCCGACCGGGCTTTTGCCCGTCATGCGGCCCAGAGACGTCTCGGCGACGATCATGGTATAGCCGAACGTCATGGCCAGCAGGATATAGACCAGCAGGAAGATCCCGCCGCCGTATTTCGCGGCCAGATACGGGAAGCGCCAGATGTTCCCAAGACCAACGGACGCGCCCGCCGCTGACAGAACAAAGCCGAGCTTCCCGGAAAATGTGCTTCTTGTATGCCCTTTTTGACTCATGTCTTTTCTCCAATCTGCTGCGCAGCGCGCAGCTTTTACAGTGTATCACAGAAGTGTGTAAAAAACAATCCCCGTCGGAGAAACGTATCCCCCGGTTTCCAAGCGGAAAACCGGGGGAATTTTGCAGTCTAAACGGCAGATATCAGTTCATTTCCTCGAACTCCGCGTCGACGGCGTTGTCGGTGAAGTCATTGTTCGGGTTTTCATAGCGGGCCGAGCCGTGGTATTCCGCGTTCGGGTCGATGTGCACGCCGGCCTCGTTCAGAAGCGCCTCCAGCTGATCGGCGGCGCCGTTCATCTGCGCGGGATCCTTGGACTTGACGGCGCGGCGGGCAGTCTTGACGGCCTCAGCCAGACGCGTTTTGTCCTCTTTGGAAACATTTTTCGCGTTTCCGGCCTGGAAGATCATCTGCTCGCAGCGGTCGCGGGCGGTGGCCTCGGCCTTGAGCTTCGCGTCCTCGGCAGCATAGCGCTGCGCGTCGCGCACGGCGCGGTCAATGTCCTCGCGGCTCATGTTGCTCGAGGCGGTGATGGTGATCTGCTGGGCCTTGCCGGTGTCGAGATCCTTGGCCGAGACGTTCACGATGCCGTTGGCGTCGATGGAGAACGTGACCTCGATCTGCGGAACGCCTCTGGGGGCGCGGCGGATGCCGGTCAGCTGGAAGCGGCCAAGCTCCTTATTCTGGTGCGCCATGGGGCGTTCGCCCTGCAAAACGTGGATATCAACGGAGGACTGGAAGCTGGAGGCCGTCGTGAAGATCTGGCTCTTGCGGATGGGGAGCGTCGTATTGCGCTCAATGATGCGCGTACACACGCCGCCCAGCGTCTCAATGCCAAGTGACAGCGGCGTCACGTCGAGCAGCAGAAGCCCCTTCACGCTGCCGGACAGAACGCCCGCCTGCAAGCACGCGCCCATCGCGACGCATTCGTCCGGGTTGATGCCCTTGAACGGCAGGGAGCCCGTCATCGACTGCACCAGCTCCTGCACGGCCGGAATGCGGCTTGAGCCGCCGACCATCAGCACCTTGCTGATCTGCGAGATGGAAACGCCGGAGTCGTTGATGGCCTGATTGACCGGTTCGCGCGTGGCCTGCACGAGATGATAGGTCAGGTCGTTGAACTTTGCCCGCGTAAGCGGGATCTCCATATGCAGCGGCCCCTGCTTGCCGACGGCGATATACGGCTGCTCCACGGTCGTCTGCTTCATGGAAGAAAGCTCGATTTTGGCCTTCTCGGCTGCCTCGCGCACGCGCTGCATGGCGGCGGGGTCGCGCGTCAGGTCGAGCTTCGTCTGCTTTTTAAATTCAGAAACGAGATAGTCGACGATGCACTGGTCAAAATCGTCGCCGCCCAGATGGTTGTTGCCCGCCGTGGCCAGCACCTCAATCACGCCGGACGAGATATCGAGAATGGACACGTCGAACGTGCCGCCGCCGAGATCGTAGACCATGATCTTCTGCGACTGCTCCTTATCGATGCCGTAGGCAAGGGCGGCTGCCGTCGGCTCGTTGATGATGCGCTGGACGTTCAGCCCCGCGATCTTGCCCGCGTCCTTCGTCGCCTGCCGCTGCGCGTCGGTGAAATAGGCCGGGACGGTAATGACGGCGTCGGTGACGGGTTCGCCGAGGAAGGCTTCCGCGTCCGTCTTGAGCTTTTGCAGGATCATCGCGGAAATTTCCTGCGGCGTGTATTTATGGCCGTCGATGGAGACCTTGTAGTTGGTGCCCATCTGGCGCTTGATGGAAGAAATGGTGCGGTCATGGTTCGTGACGGCCTGCCGCTTTGCGATCTGGCCGACCATGCGCTCTCCGGTCTTGGAAAACGCGACGACAGACGGCGTCGTGCGTCCGCCCTCGGCGTTGGGGATGATAACAGGCTCGCCGCCCTCCATCACAGCCACGCAGCTGTTGGTGGTGCCGAGATCAATACCGATCGTTCTGGACATACGGAGTTCCTCCTGTGAGATAGGTGCGCTCAATACCAGCTGCCGGAGCCTGTGTCGGAGCCGGTCTGCGACTGGCTCTGACCGGAATAGGTTCCGGAATCGCTGTAGCTGTAATTGCGGTAGTAGTACGGGTCATAATACGCACCGCGATAGCCGCAGCTGCCGAACAGCATGGCGACGATCTGGATCAGCAGATAAATGCCGAGCAGCCGCACGAGAAAATTCCCGCGGCGGCGGGTGCGGTGATACGTCCAGCGGTAGCCGCCGGGGCTGTCGTTGTCCTCCTGCTGTTCTTCGCCGGAGGGACGGTAGGTATACCAGGTCTGCCAGCCGTTCCGGCTTTCCTGCTGCCAGTCGTCCGACTGGCTCTGCGCGCCCCAGGAACGGAAGAGATCCTCAAAGGGATTGTACTCCTGATAACCGGACTGGTTGTATTGCTGCCGGGCCTGCTGCTGGGCTTGCTGCTGCGCCTGCTGCTGACGGTAAGCCTGCGGGTTCTTGATCGCGTCATAGGCCGCGTTGATCTCGTTCATTTTCTGCGCAGCCGTCTTGTCGCCGGGATTCAGATCGGGATGGTATTGCTTTGCCAGCCTGCGGTACGCCTGCCGGATCTCGTCCTCCGATGCGTTCGGAGACACGCCCAGCACCTGATACGGATCTGTTCCCATGCAGCTCACTTCCTCTTTGTTTCGATTATGCTGATTATAGCGCCTTTATGCGCAGGATTTGTGAAGCATTTATAAACGATATGCAAAAAAATTGCGGACTTCACAAAAAATGCAGGATTTTCGCAGCCTGTCCGCCGCAGAAATCAAAAAAATCCCGGCCGTCCGCACAATGCGGGCGCCGGGAAACAAAAACCGGGAGCTGGCAGACGCACAGCTCCCGATTTACCGTCCCAACAGCCAATCAACCGACACGTGCAGCGCGTCGGCCAGCGCACAAAGCTCCTTGTCTGTCACGGGGCGCTTTTGTCCTTCCAGCAGAGATAATGCCGGGACGCTCAGGTCCACGCCTGAAAGCTGAAGCTGCGCAAGCAGCTCGATCTGCTTCATCCCGCGCGCAAGCCGCGCCTGCGTGACCCGTGCACCGACAAGATTTTTTGTGCCAAGCTCCAGTTTCCTCGTTTTCAGGCCAACACCCCCCGCTTCCGGTTTGATTATACGAAAAGGATGTGTTGACATATTTGGTATTACCAAATATAATAAATTTAATACAGCCAAATATGGAGCGTGTGAAATGGAGTATATAGAAGTATCACCTTTGCCAGCGGTTTGCAGGCGCTGTGAGGATCGAAGAAGCTGTTTGGAGAAAAACGAACCTGAATGGTGCTGCGACGAGTGTGATTATCTGCTGGAACGGTTTGTTCCGGCAGCTGCTGACGCAAAAACGGGGCTGTCTCAAAATGATGTTTGAGACAGCCCCGTGCGCACGATACCTGGGTTTACAAATCAACCTTTTCGAACCGGGCGGCGGATTTCTGGTAGGCGAGCCAGACCTCCAGCGCGTAGACGGCCATGCCGCCGAGCAGAACGGGAAGCTGGCGGACGAGGTCTGCGGAGGCGTAGCTTTCGCAGACGGTTTTCATGTACAGGACGATGTGGTCGAGCGCCTCCAGCAGCACGATGGCGAAGAACAGCACGATGCTGGAAATGACAAACGGTTTGCCGAGATCGTAGCCGTTTTTGTAGTGCATCGGCAGAAACACCAGATCAAACAGACCCATCAGCATGAAGCCGAAGCCCAGAAAGGCCAGATTTGCCTCGATGCCGACCGGGTTATTGATCTCCGCATAGCCCCTGCGGAGGAGCATGAACGGAACGCAGACGAGCGCCTGCAGGAGCTGGAGCGTCACGATGGTCGAGAACCGCGCCCGGACCAGATCGCGCTTCGTGAGCGGCAGCAGCGCCATGTAATACACGTCCCGGTTCTCGCGGGCGGCCTGCAGCATGAGGAAAATGCCGAGGGCATTGTAGAAAAACGTTACGTAATACGGATAGCTCGGCACGAGCACCAGCGCGCTCAGCAGCAAAAACAGCAGCGGCACCGGCGTGACGGTCAGCTTCCATTCCTTTTTGATCAGCAGCTTCATGCTTCCGCCTCCCGTTCCAGATGTACCATGATCTGTTCCAGATTTGCCGGGCTGACCGCAAGCCCGGCGGCAAGTCCTGCATCCTCCGCGCGGATGAGCGCGTCCAGCTCGCCCTTGTGGCTGCGCGCGCCGATGAGCCTTGCGCGCAGTGCCGCGCCGCAGGCGGCGTCCGGCCCCTGTACGGACAGATACGCGCCGGTCAGCGCCTGCTTCTTTCCGCTGACGGCGACACGGCCAGACTGGATGTAGGTGATCGTGTCGGCACAGGCATCGAGGTCGGACGTGATGTGCGTGGAGAAGAGGATCGACACGCCCTCCTGCTCGCAGAGCGTCAGGAACGTGTCCAGCAGCTCGCCGCGCGAGACGGGGTCGAGGCCGGACGTCGGCTCGTCGAGGATCAGCAGCTCCGCCTTGTGCGACATCGCAACAGCCAGCTGGTACTTGACCTTCATGCCCTCGGACAGCTCGCACACGCGCTTGTTCTCATCCAGCGAAAACTGCCGGACGAGCCGCGCGTAGCGTTCGCCGTCCCAGCCGGGATAGAAGTCCTTCGTCACGTCCGTCAGCTCCCGCAGGCGCTTGCGCTGGTAATATGACGCGCCGCCGGAGACGAAGCCGATGCGCGACCGGATGGCGCGCTCGTCCGTGTCCATATCCAATCCGCAGATCGTGATCTGCCCGGCGTCCGGGTGCACCAGATGGAGCATGGATTTGAGCGTCGTGGTCTTGCCCGCGCCGTTGCGGCCGATGAGGCCCATGATCGACCCGGCCTCCATGGAGAACGAGACGTTGTCCAGCCGGAAGGCCGGATATTGCTTGCAAAGGCCGTCAAGCCTCAGAATTTCCATCGTCGTCCGCCTCCTTTGCCAGCCGGAACAGCGAATCCGGCACGTGCAGATCGTCCATGCCGACCAGCGCAATGCCGCGCTTTTTGTCGGCCATGAGCAAAAGCTGGTCGCCCGGCTGAATCCCGAACAGTTCGCGCGCCCCCTTGGGAATGACGATCTGTCCCTTTTCGCCGACCTTGACCAGACTGATGAATTTCCCCTTCGGGAACTGCATCGCCATGAAGATCTCTCCTTTTTATAAAAGTTATACTGAGTATGAAATTTCATACTCAGTATAACACGGGGCCACAAAAATGCAAGTGTTATTTTCGCAGCTGCCGGTCGGTACGCAGGAGGACGAAGCAGGAGGCGAAGAATGTAAGAATATCCGCGGCGGGCATGGAGTACAGAACGCCCATCAGCCCAAACACCCTCGGCAGCAGCATCACAAGCGGCACGGCCAGCAGAACCTCGCGGAAAAACGACAGTCCCGCCGATTCGACCGGCCTGCCCATGGCCTGCATGAAGATGAACGCAGCCTTATTGACCGTCGCAAGCGGCAGCATGCACAGATACACGCGGAAGGTCATGACCGCAAACTCGTTGTACAGCTCCGATTCCGAGCCGAACAGGCCGATGATCTGGCGCGGGAAGAGCTGCGTGATGAGCAGCGCGAGCACGCCGAGCAGAAATTCCGCGCCCATCAGCCGCCACAGAACGCCCCGGCAGCGGCGCAGCTGCTGTGCGCCGTAATTGTATCCCACGATGGGAATGCAGCCAGCGGCCATGCCGATGGTAATGGAGATGATGATCTGAAAGACCTTCATGACGATGCCGAGCACCGTCAGCGGGATATCCGCGCCGTATTTGCTGGAAGCACCGTATCGGACCAGCATATTGTTCGTCGCGGCCATGGCGATGACCAGCGAGATCTGCGCAAGGAAGCTGCAAAGACCCAGCGGCAGATACGCGCCGAGAATTTTCCCGCGCAGTTTGAAATCATCCGCTTTCAGGCGCAGCGCCTTTGTGTGGAGCAGGTACCATACGCCCATTGCTGCCGTGATGACCTGTCCGGCCACCGTTGCGGCAGCCGCGCCCATCACGCCCCAGTGCAGAACAAAAATCGCGATCGGGTCCAGAATGCAGTTCGCGGCCGCACCCGCCAGCATGGAGAACATGGCGAACTGCGGGCTGCCGTCCGAGCGGATGATGGGGTTGATCGCCTGTCCGAAGACATAGATGGGAATGCCGATGGTGATGCAGGTGAAATATTCCTTCGCATAGCCGAAATTCGCCTCCGTCGCGCCGAACAGCGTCAGAAGCGGCATCTGGAACACGGCATAGAGCACCGCAGCTGCGATGCCCACCAGCACGCTCAGCGTCACGGCGCTGCCGACGGCGCGGTTTGCGTTCTCCGGCTGATTCCTGCCGAAGCAGATCGACACATAGCTGCACGCGCCGTCGCCGATCATGACGGCAAGACCGAGAGCCAGAACGGTCAGCGGGAACACGACGTTCGTTGCGCCGTTGCCGAGGTAGCCGACGCCCCAGCCGATAAAGATCTGGTCGACGATGTTGTAAAGCGCCCCGACCAGCAGCGAGACGGTGCATGGCAGGGCAAACTTCAGCATCAGCCTGCCGAGCGGGGCTGTGCCGAGCGCGGCGTTCTGTTTTTCTTTCATTTTGTTTTCCTCCAGACATAAAAAAATTGCGCAAGTCCGTTTGGACTTACGCAAGACTGCTACACAACAGGGAAATCATAGCACAGACGGCGAAAAAAATCAAAGGGGAATCTGCACAAGTTTTTTATTTTTAAACGGGAACTTGCGCGCCATTCCTGCGTCTGATACTATATAGGCAAATGACAGAAAGAGAGGACGCTTTATGTTCGGCTTCGGTTTTTTTGATTCGGTGTTTCCCGTGCTGTTCACGGTGATGTTTGTGCTGATTCTGGGCGTGATCATTGCGACGCTTGTGCGCAATGTCGGCCAGTGGCACAAGAATAATAAGTCCCCGCGCCTGACCGTGCAGGCCACGGTCGTCTCCAAGCGGATGGAGGTCACGCGCCACCACGACGCGAACAGCCACATGAGCCATTCGTCCACGTGGTACTACGCGACGTTCCAGGTCGAAAGCGGCGACCGGATGGAGCTCAGTATCCCCGACCGCGACTACGGCTATCTCGTCGAGGGCGACCGGGGAAGCCTCACCTTCCAGGGCACCAGATTTTTAAGCTTTAACCGGGCGTGATAGGGCGGCAGGCCGTGCTAAGATCCCGTTTTTCTGCGAAGCACTGGCTCTTTCCAGCGTAGGGGCGGACGACTCTGTCCGCCTGCGGGAAGCAGTGCTTTTTTAGAAATCTACGGCGAATCCGTATGCACATCCTAAAGCGAGTGTAGGGGCTGATTCCTACATCGGCCCGGCAGAATGTACCGGTTTTACGGAAATCTGCGGAGAATTTGCAACTTCCAATCGGGCCGATGTAGGCATCGGCCCCTACAGTCAAGTATGCAGGTGCATACGGTTTCGCCGTCAATTTTCAGATAAAGACTGCAATCCGCGCGGGCGGACAGAGCGTCCGCCCCTACGAATCTTCGCTTTATTCAAAGTTGAGCCTTTGGCGTGAATGCCCCGCATAGACACCGCCGCTCTTTGCTGTGCACGGCAAGGAGCGGCGCTTTTTATCCTTACACAGGCCGGATGGCCGAGAGGTCGTACGGCGTGGTCTGGTAGACGAAGTAGTTGAGCCAGTTCTGGTACAGGAGGTTTGCGTGACTGCGCCATGTGACCATGGGCGGCTTCGTGTCGTCGTCGTCCGGGTAATAATTCTCCGGCACATGGATGGGAAGTCCGGCGTTTTTATCGCGCAGATATTCCGACTCCAGCGTCCGCGCGTCGTATTCCGAATGGCCGGTGATGAAGATCTGCCGGCCGCCCTCGGTCGCCATGGCGTAGACCCCGGCCTGCTCGGACGAGGCGAGGATTTTCAGCTTGCCGCAGCGCTCGATATCCTCGCGGCGGACGCTCGTGTGCCGCGAGTGGGGCACCATGAACACATCGTCGAATCCGCGCATGAGCATGGACGAGCGCCGCTCGACCCGGTGCGGGTAGACGCCGAAGAGCTTTTCGGGCAGATCGACCTTCCCAATGCCGTAGTGATAATAAAGCCCCGCCTGCGCGCCCCAGCAGATGTGGAACGTGCTGTGCACGTGCGTCCGGCTCCATTCCATGATGCGGCACAGCTCCGGCCAGTATTCGACCTGCTCAAACGGCATCTGCTCCACGGGTGCGCCGGTGATGATCAGCCCGTCGAACCAGCGGTCGCGCACATCCTCGAACGTCTGATAGAATTTCAGCAGATGCTCGCGGGACGTGTTTTTGGATTCGTGGCTGTCCGTGTGGATCAGCTCCAGCTCCACCTGCAGCGGCGTGTTGCCGAGCAGCCGCGACAGCTGCGTCTCTGTGGCGATTTTGGTGGGCATGAGATTCAGAACGAGAATTTGCAGCGGGCGGATGTCCTGCGTGACGGCCCGCGTCTCGTTCATGACGAAAATATTCTCGTCCGCCAGCGTTTTCGCCGCCGGCAGACCGTTCGGGATCATAATGGGCATGGCGTGGATTCCTTTCTGAGATTATTGCAGCGCCTGATCGAGATCGGCGATCAGATCCTCCGCGTCCTCCAATCCGCAGGAATAGCGGATCAGATCCTCGCGGACGCCTGCGGCCAGCAGCTCCTCGGCGTTCATCTGCCGGTGCGTCGTCGACGCCGGGTGCAGGCAGCAGGTGTGAGAGTCGGCCACGTGCGTCTCGATGGATGCGACCTTGAGCCGTCCCATGACGGCCTCGGCTGCGGCCCGTCCGCCCTTTACGCCGAAGCTCACGACGCCGCAGGAGCCGTGCGGCAGGTATTTCTGCCCCAGTTCATAATATTTGTCGCCCGGCAGGCCGCAGTACTGCACCCACGAGACGTTTTCATGCTGCTGTAAAAACTCCGCGACCCGCTGCGCGTTTTCGCAGTGCCGTTTCATGCGCACGTGCAGGCTTTCGAGGCCGAGATTCAGATAATACGCGCTCTGCGGGGACTGGATCGCGCCGAGATCGCGCATGAGCTGGACGGTCGCCTTTGTGATATACGCACCCGCAAGGCCGAAGCGCTCGGTATATGTCACGCCATGATAGCTCTCGTCGGGCGTGCACAGGCCGGGGTATTTGTCCGGGTGTTTCGTCCAGTCGAAGCTCCCGGAGTCGACGATCGCACCGCCGATGGCGCCTGCGTGCCCGTCCATATACTTGGTCGTCGAGTGTACGACGATATCCGCGCCCCATTCAAACGGGCGGCAGTTGATGGGCGTTGCAAACGTGTTGTCCACGATCAGGGGAACGCCGTGCCGGTGCGCAGCAGCCGCGAATTTTTCGATATCCAGAACGGTCAGCGCCGGGTTTGCGACCGTCTCGCCATACATGGCCTTTGTGTTGGGCCGGAATGCGGCGTCCAGTTCCTCTGCGGAGCAGTCGGGGTCGACGAACGTGACCTCAACGCCCATGCGCTTCATGGTGACGGCGAAGAGGTTGAAGCTGCCGCCGTAAATGCTCGACGAACTGACCAGATGGTCGCCCGCACCGACGATATTGAACACGGCGAAGAAGATGGCGGCCTGCCCGGAGGCTGTCAGCATGGCGGCTGTGCCGCCCTCAAGCGCGGCGATACGCGCCGCGACAGCGTCGTTCGTCGGGTTTTGCAGGCGGGAATAGAAATAGCCGCTGGCCTCCAGATCGAACAGCCGGCCCATTTCGGCGCTGCTCTCGTATTTGAACGTGGTGCTCTGGATGATGGGGATTTGGCGGGGTTCGCCGTTTTTCGGGCTGTAGCCCGCCTGTACGCAGCGCGTACCGAGTCCAAGTTGTGCCATGGGGTGCTCCTTTCCGGGGTGAAATTATAATTTACAGGATGAAGTGCTGGGGGAGGCGGCTGCGCTCATCCGCCGAGATTGCACAGAACGCCGGTCAGAATGCCGAGCAGGCCGCCCATGCAGACCTGCAGCGGCGTGTGGCCGACCAGCTCCTTGAGCTTTTCCTGATCGGACAGCGGCTGCTCCAGCTTGGCAAACAGGTCGATGAACTCGTTCAGGAGCTTTGCCTGCTTGCCGGTTTCGAGCCGGACTCCCATTGCGTCGTGCATGACGATGATCGCGACAATTACGCTGATGGCGAATGGGAACGAGTCCAGCCCATAGATAATTCCCGCCGAGGTCGCCACGGCGCAGACCGTGGCCGAATGGCCGCTCGGCATACCGCCGTCGCCGAAAATGCGCGTCAGGTCCAGCGTATGGTGCATGAGCGCGTAAATAATCGTCTTCAAAACCTGCGCCGCTCCCCAGCCGACAAGGCCGCTGAGCAGCACGCGGTTGGAGAATAAAGCCTGAATTGTCTGCATGGTTCTCTTCCTTTCCGAAGGTTTTACAGCGCTGTGACCTCGACTGACGGTAAAACAGCCTCGAGCATAGCCCTGTTTGCCAGAGCCGGGCTGTAGGCCGTCGCACTGCCGCAGGCAGCGCCGAGGCGCAGGGCCTGGGAATAGTCTCCTGTGTCCAGCAGTCCCGCGAGGAAGCCAGCCATCACGCTGTCGCCCGCGCCGACGGTGGAAATAACAGGCTGCGTGCTGCGGAGCGCTGCACGGTAAACATCTCCGCTTTCTGCCAGCAGCAGAGCGCCGTCCGCGCCCATGGACACCAGCACGTTCCGCGCGCCCAGTGTCTGCGCCTGCCGCGCAAGGGCAAGCAGCGCCTCCGGCGTGCTTGCCTGCCTGCCAAACAGCTCACACAGCTCCTCGCCGTTGGGCTTGATGAGCAGAGGACGGAACGCAAGCGCCTCGCGAAGCGCTGCGCCGCTTGTATCCACGACGGCGCTGACGCCCGCCTCCTGCGCGGCGGAAAGGAGTGCGGAGAACGCGCCCGGAGGGCTTTTTTGCAGATTGCCGCTGACGACGAGCTGATCGTCCGGGTTCAGTCCGCGCAGGAACGCGCACAGCGCGTCAATGTCGGCCTGCCCAAGCGCGGGGCCGGAGGCGTTGAAGGCCGTTTCGGGGCTGGTGTTGATCTTGGTGTTGATGCGCGTCTGGCCGCTTTGCAGCCAGAACCAATGGCAATCGCAGCCGGTGTCTTTCATGAGCGCTTCGAGGAGCCGCCCCGTCGGCCCGGCGAGATACCCCAGCACGCACGACGGCTTGCCAAGCGTCTGCAGCATCAGCGAGACGTTGATCCCCTTCCCGCCTGGCGCAAGCAGCTCGCGGCCGGAGCGATTGATGCCGCCGACGCGCAGCGGCGCACGCAGGTCCATATAATAATCGATATTGGGATTCGTCGTAACCGTGTAGATCATGATCCGTTTCTCCTGAAATGCCTGTTTTCCAAAAGTATACGAGTCCTGCGCAAAAAAGTCAACGCCCGGCGGCGCATCAAGTGCCCGGTGCGTTGCTTTTTTCGCAAAAGCCTGCTATACTTGCTCTATCAAGGAAAAAGGGGGCTTCCCTGTGAAGGATTTTTTCTGCCGCCTGTTTACGCCGTGGAAGGCGGGGGCGCAGTTTGACGCGCCGGAGGCGTTTTACGGCTTCCTGCTTGGCCGGGACAAGCTGCTCGGCACGATCCGGAACCTCTGCTTCGCCGCCGCACTGGTGCTGTTGGTGATCGGCTACGCTGTCTCCGACGGTACGGGCGGCTATTCCATTGCCGACATTGCCAACCAGCCGTATTATCTGATCGCCGTGGGCGTGATGGTGCTGGCGCTGCTGCTGTCGCTGGTCATGATCCAGATTGAAAAAGAACTGCCGAAGGAGATGCGTCCGAAATGAACACGGAAAATTTGTCCGCGCTGTTTGAAAACGGCGCGTATACGCTCGTCGTGCAAAAGAACGGCGTGACCGTTCACAAGGACTTTGGCCGGGGCGTCGGCCCGGCGCTGCGGGTATTCGACGCGCAGCCGGAGCTTTTGAAGGGCGCGCTCGTCTGCGATACCATCGTCGGCAAGGCTGCCGCCGCGATCTATCTTCTGGGCGGCGCATCCGCCGTCTATGCCGAGACGATGAGCGCCGCAGCGGCGGACTTTCTGATTGCGAACGGCGTGGACTGCGCCTGTGAGACGAAGACCGAAAAGCTCCTGAACCGGCAGGGGACGGGCCTGTGCCCGTTTGAGCAGGCCGTTCTGGAGCTGGAGAGGCCGGAGGACTGCCTGCCCGTCATCCGCGCGACGCTTGCGCGGCTGATGGCCGGAAAAAATAATAAATAATATAAACCTATGCAACCAGCTTCTTCATTTCCTGTCTGTATGGATAGAACATATTTTATGCAGGAGGAACCGACATGAAAAAACTGCTTGCTTTTTTGCTGCCCCTTGCGCTGACGCTCAGTCTGACCGCCTGTGCGCCGTGCGACGAGCGGGAGGATGAGAATGCGCAGTATTCTGCAAAGCCAGTCATCTATCTCTATCCGGAGGAAGCACAGGACGAGGTCTGCGACGCCAAGCCGGTCGCGTATCTGTATCCGCAGACGGAAACAGAGATAACGGTTCGGCTGGACTATGACGGAGAGCTGACGTGCACGTATCCGGCCTACGAGGACGGCTGGACCGTCTCGGCAAGACCCGACGGGACGCTGACCGACAAGGACGGACAGACCTACCGGTATTTATACTGGGAGGGCGTGTCGGAAACGGAATATGATTTTTCGACCGGCTTCTGCGTGCCGGGAAGCGGCACGGCAGACTTTCTGGAGGACGCGCTGGCCAGGCTCGGCCTGAACCGCGCGGAGGCCAATGAGTTTATCATCTACTGGCTGCCGCTGATGCAGGAAAACGCCTATAACCTGATCGCGTTCCAGCACGAGGCCTATACCAAAAGCGCACGCCTCACCATCACGCCCGAGCCGGACACGCTCATTCGCGTCTTTATGGCCTTCAAGCCGCTGACTGCTCCGGTCGAGATCGCGCCGCAGACGCTCGAAGCACCGGCCCGCACCGGCTTCACCGCCGTTGAATGGGGCGGCGCGGCGTGCCGGTAGCTGCGGAAGCCATTAGGGTGTATCTGAAAACTCCCAACGCACCCGGACAGCGGACCTTTTCACGCTGCGCTGCACCATTTTTCCTTGAAATACGTCAGTATTCCTGCGAAAAAATGTCTTGCTCAGCGCAAAAATTTCTCGCTGCCGGTCACATTGGGCGTTTTCAGATACACCCTAGGCAGCACGTCTTAGTGTGCAGAAAGCCCCGTCTCTCCGGTTGGAGAGGCGGGGCTTTTTAGGCTTGCTTATTTCTTGTCCGCAGCGGCGGCGAGCTCCTTGAGCGCGTCCTTGCGGGAGAGGTTGACACGGCCCTTTTCATCGATCTCGGTGACCTTGACCCAGGTCATGTCGCCGATGTTCAGCACGTCCTCGACCTTCTCGACGCGGCGGTTTTCAAGCTTGGAGATGTGGATCATGCCGTCCTTGCCGGGAGCCAGCTCGACGAACGCGCCGATGGGCAGGATGCGGACGACCTTGCCGTAGTACAGCTTGCCGACCTCGGGCACGAAGCAGATATCGTCGATCATCTTCTTGGCGGCGTCGCAGGAGGCGGCGTCGGGAGACGCGATGTGGATGGTGCCGTCGTCGTCGATGTCGACCTGTGCGCCGGACTCGGCCACGATCTTCTGGATCATGGAGCCGCCCTTGCCGATGACCTCGCGGATCTTGTCCACGTCGATCTTCATGGTGAGCATCTTGGGTGCATACTCGGAAACATGGTCGCGCGGCTTGGCGATGCAGGGGATCATGATCTCGTTCAGGATCTCAAGGCGGGCCTTGCGGCAGCGCTCGAGCGCGTCGGCGATGATCTCCATCGTCAGGCCGTCGTTCTTGAGGTCCATCTGGATGGCGGTGACGCCCTCGGTCGTACCGGCGACCTTGAAGTCCATCTCGCCGTGGAAGTCCTCAACGCCCTGAATGTCGGTGAAGGTTCTCCACGTGCCCGTCTCCTTGTCGGAGATGAGGCCGCAGGAAATACCGGCGACGGGACGCTTGATGGGCACGCCTGCGTCCATCAGAGCCAGCGTGGAGCCGCAGATGGAGGCCTGAGACGTGGAGCCGTTGGAGGAGACAACCTCGGAGACGACGCGGATGGCATACGGGAACTCGTCAACGGACGGAATCACAGGCAGCAGGGCCTTTTCCGCCAGCGCGCCGTGGCCGATCTCACGGCGGGAGGTGGAGCGGCTCGCACGGGCTTCGCCGGTGGACCACTGCGGCATATTATAGTGGTGGATATAGCGGCGCTCGGTCTCGTCATAGATAGTGTCGAGCTTCTGCGCGGCAGAGAGGGTGTTCAGCGTGCAGACGGACAGAACCTGCGTCTGGCCGCGGGTGAACAGGCCGGAGCCGTGGACGCGCGGCAGAACGCCGACCTCGGCGGCCAGCGGGCGAATTTCGTCCGGCGTGCGGCCGTCGACGCGCTTACCCTCGAGCAGCCACTTCTTGACGATCTTCTTCTGCATCTTGTACAGGCACACGTCGATCTGGACATCCCAGTCCTCGGCGTACTTCTCGCCGAACTTCTCCTTGAAGTCGACGACAGCCTCGGTCAGACGGGCCTCACGGACGTTCTTGTCGTCGGTGTCGAGCGCGTAGGCGATCTTGTCCAGACCGTACTCGCACAGATCGTCGAGCATATCGTGGTTGACGGCGGCCTTTTCGAACGTGAACTTCGGCTTGCCGATGGCGTCAACGATGGTGTTGATGAACTCCACGACCTTGACGTTCGTCTCATGGGCCAGCTTGATGCACTCCATGAGGATGTCTTCCTTGACCTCGTTGGCCTCCGTCTCGATCATGACGACCTTCTCATGAGTCGACGCGATGGTCACGAAGCACTGGCAGGCGTTGCGCTCATCCTGCGAGGGGTTGACGATATACTTGCCATCCAGATAGCAGACATTGGTGGTCGCGGTCGGGCCGTTCCAGGGAATGTCGGAGTAGGCGATGACGAGAGACGAGCCGATGGAGGCGACGATCTCAACGGGGTTATCGTAGTCCTGCGCGAGGATGGTGTTGGTCAGAACGACGTCGTTGCGCAGCTCTTCGTCGAACAGGGGGCGCATCGGGCGGTCGATCAGACGGGAGATCAGCACGCCGCGGTCGGAGGGCTTGCCCTCGCGGCGGTTGAACGAGCCGGGGATACGGCCGACAGCGTACATGCGCTCTTCGACCTCAATGGTCAGCGGGAAATAGTCGATGCCAGCCTTGGGCAGGGGAGAGGCGACAGCCGTGACGAGCACGACGGTATCGCCGTAGCGGCAGATGGCCTCTGCATTGCAGAGCTCTGCGACCTTGCCGGTCTCGACCGTAAAGGTACGGCCGCCGATCTCGGTTTCAAAAATGTGGTGATTCGGATACTGCTTGTGGGTGATCATGAAAGAACCTCCTTCGTTTTTTGCGCGCGTGGGAGGTTTAGCACTTGAAACTGGCGTCCGGGTACAGACGCTACTTTCAACTGCTAAATGGAACCCACGCGCAGTATAATAGTAGTTGGATTTATAAAAAAGGGCGGTCGCCCGACCGCCCTTTTCCTATGACTTACTTACGCAGGCCGAGCTTTGCAACGATTGCACGATAGCGGTTGATGTCCTTCTTGGCGAGGTAGTCGAGAAGGCTTCTGCGCTTGCCGACCATCATCAGAAGGCCGCGGCGGGAATGGTTGTCCTGCTTGTGCTCACGCAGATGCTCGGTCAGGGTGTTGATCCGGGCGGTGAGGACAGCGATCTGGACCTCGGGAGAACCGGTATCGCCGGCATGGGTTGCGTACTGCTCGATAATGGCAGTCTTTTCTTCTTTGCGCATCATAGTTGTGTTTCCACCTTTCAAAATATTCCCGGAATCCAAGTATCGGGCAGGCAGAATACCCGCGTCAGAGCGGGCGGTGTCCCGAAACTGGGAAATGGGTCGCAGCGCATGGCGCTACCTGTTAAGAATAGCATACGAATGCAGAAAAGTAAAGCGGAAATTGCCCGGAATTTCTGAAATTTTTCATGCTCGGGCACCGGACAGAATTCGACAGGACAGCATAAGATGGCGTGGGACCATCATTCCCGGAAGGAGGGAGGTTTATGCTGAAGGTCACAAAATTCGGCGGCTCGTCGCTGTGTGACAGCGCGGGCTTTTCCCGCGTGCGCGAGATCGTGCTTGCAGACCCCGCGCGCCGCGTCGTCGTCGTGTCGGCGGCAGGCAGGCGGCACGCCGCCGACCACAAGATCACGGATCTTCTCTATCTCTGCCACGCGCATCTGCAATACGGCGTGAGCTGCTGGGATCTATGGCGCAGGATCGCCGACCGCTACCGCGAGATCCGCGACGGCTGCTGCCTGACGCTGCCCATCGAGGCCGAGCTTGACGCGATCTATGCCGCCATGCGCCGCGACACGCCGCAGGACTGGATCGTCTCTCGGGGCGAATATCTGTCCGCGCGGCTGATGGCTGATCTGCTCGGCTTTGAATTTGTCGACGCAAAAGACTGGCTGCTGTTTGACGCTGCAGGACGCGTCCGGCAGGCCGCGTCCTATGCCGCGCTCGGCTCGCTTGCCGACGGGCGGAAGATCGTCACGCCGGGCTTTTACGGCGCGCTGCCGGACGGCGCGGTCCATACGCTCCCGCGCGGAGGCTCCGACGTGACGGGCGCGCTGGCCGCAGCCGCGCTGCACGCGGATCTGTACGAAAACTGGACAGATGTGACAGGTGTGCTCGCGGCAGACCCCCGGCTGATTCAGAATCCCGCGCCGGTCGGCCAGCTGCGCTATGAGGAATTACAGACGCTTTCACGCGTCGGCATGCAGATTCTACACGAGGACGCGGTCGCGCCGGTCCGGCAGGCGCAGATCCCGCTGCGCATCTGCAATGCGTTCGAGCCCGAGAAGCCCGGCACGCTCGTCCGCCCGCAGGTAGAGCCGGACGGCGGGCAGATCTGCTTCGCTGGCCGCAGGAAGCTTGCCATGCTGCGCCTGAGCTGCCCGCAGGAGCCGGACGCAGAAGCAAAGCTGGCCACCATTTTGACGCAGGCGCAGCTTTCGCCGTTTTCCATGCAGAGCGTGTGCGGCGAGCTCACGGCGCTTGTGCCGATGGAGCCCGGCTCCGAACGGCTGCACCGTCTGCGGGAGCAGGCCGCGCAGGCGCTTCGCCCGCAGGCGTGCACGCTGCGCGAAAATTTGAGCGTTCTGGCCGCACTCTGCCGCTCGACTGCTGCTGTGCCGGAGCTGCTCCGCGCGGTCGAAACGAGCGGCGCGCCGGTCCATCTGCTGCAAAAATGCGGCGCCTGCGCCCTCCTGCTCGTCAACGACAGCCAATATGAGCAGTCCCTGCGCGCCGCCTACGCCGCCAGCCGCAATCTGCACGATTGACAAGCAAAACGCAGATATGATAGAATATACGGCAGTCAGAGCCGTTCTGACTGCCGCAACGCAATCCGCGCCCGTGGTGGAATTGGCAGACACGATGGATTTCGGTGATGTCACCTTGGTGAAAGGTTTTTGTTATGTGTTGACGCGGGATTTATGTACCGTCGTTGACAAGCACTTGGAGGGAGACGCTTATGGCGCAAGCGGCATCAAAAGGAAACTGCTATCTTTGCGGGGAAACGATTTCCAAAACAGCATTTAAGAAGCATCTGCTGGAAAAGCACAATGATGCTGCCGGCGATGCGCAGACGTGCAAGCTGCTGAAGGTGGAGGGCGCAGACGAAAAGGCGTATTGGCTGTATCTGGATATGCCGGTGAGCGCCACGCTAAAACGCTTGATCGGTTTCTGCGGGATATCTGGCTGGAATGCTGTGGGCACGAAAGCGCATTTTTTGTGGGGAACTATGAGCAACTCTCGAAAAACACCATGGTCGGGATGCTGCGCGATGGGCTCAAGCTCCATTATGAGTATGATTTCGGCTCTACAACGGAGCTGACGATCACGGTGGTGGGAACACTGCTACGCCCGAAGCAGCGCAGATCCGTTCGTCTGCTCGGGAGAAATGAGCCGATCCGCTTCCTGTGCGGGAAATGCGGAAAGGAAGCCGATTGGATATGCTGCGAATGCGAATGGGAGGATCAGTATCCGTATTTCTGCGACGGCTGCATGGAAAGCCATCCGCACGATTCTGCGCTTCCAATCGTAAATTCACCGCGTATGGGCGTGTGCGGCTATTGCGGAGAGGACGACGTCTATACCTTTGACCCGGCTCCGTTTTTGAAGTAAAAATCAGGCGACCGGCGGACGCTTACGCCGCAGCTCGCCTGTATATGCGCCCGTGGTGGAATTGGCAGACACGATGGATTTAGGTGATGTCACCTCAGTGAAGAATTTTCCGTCAAGCAGGTAAAAGCAGGCGTGGCCTGTTTTTATAGATGCGGGTCAAGCGTAACGCTCCGCCTCGGGTCCCCTCCCCGAGTAAAAATAGAGGGAAACTGAATATGCGGGTATGGCGGAATTGGCAGACGTGCAGGATTTAGGTGATGTCACCTCAGTGAAGGTTTTTCGCTCCATCATTCGCCGTGCTCATTCTCTGGTAAAAGTAGGTTCATCCTGTTTTTATAGATGCGGGTCAAGCGTTATGCTCCGCCTCGGTTCCTCGCCGTGTAAAAATCAGAGGAGAATAAAATAGCGACAGGTGACCCTGCCGCTCATATCTGCGGGCATGATGGAATTGGTAGACATGCGAGATTTAGGTGATGTCACCTTGGTGAAAGGTTTTGTGCCATCCCTCGCCGCGGACATTCTTCGGTAAAAGCAGGCTTGCCTGTTTTTATAACTGCGGATTAAGCGTCACGCTCCGCCTCGGTTTCCTCACCGTGTAAAAATCAGAGGGCAATAAAATAGCGACAGATTTCACTGCCGCTCATATCCGCGCCCGTGGTGGAATTGGCAGACACGATGGATTTAGGTGCTGTCACCTTGGTGAAAGTCTTAGTTATAGGAGTACAATGACGGTGTTTGGTAAGACAATATCGCTGTTCCTTATTGAAGGGAATCCCAACAAGCGGTGGGTGTGTGAGCTTTCCAATTGGAATGGAAAAGCCTACAAAATTCCACGCATTGATGTAAAACACTGTGATGATAGGATGGATTTATCTGCCTGTGGTGTTTACTTTCTGTTTGGTAAAAGTGATTCAGATGATAAGGGAATCGTATATATTGGTGAAGCCGAAAATGTGTACGAGCGATTGAAACAGCATGACGCTCCTAATGGAAAAGATTTTTGGAATGAGTGTATTGTGTTTATCAGTAAGGATAACCGTCTAAATAAAGCTCATATCAAGTATTTGGAGCATCGATGTTATTTGCTTGCAAAAGAGGCCGATCGCTACTATATCGAAAACTCTACAATTCCCGCTGATGCCTCTTTAACGGAAGCAGAGCAGGCTGAAATGGAAGAATTCTTATATAATATTCGCATGATTAATAATGTTTTAGGCCATAAGTTCCTAGAACCATTAGTCTCAGAGAATGTAGGTGCCGCAGAAATCACTAGCCAAATGCTTTATATTCAGGCAACTCGTGGGGCAAATGCAACAGGGATGCGAACAAATGAGGGATTTGTGGTTTTAAAAGGCTCGCAGGTTGCAGATACTGTGACGCAATCGTGCCCCAAACAAATCCGTACACTTCGGCAGAAACTAATTGAAAATGGTATCATTGATACAAACTGGACGTTCACAGAGAACCGAGTATTCAGCAGCCCCTCTACCGCAGCAGGCGTTGTAATGGGGCGAAGCGCCAATGGTCTAACGGAGTGGCGTGCACATTGAGGTACGTATATATTTCTGCACGAGCTTTCTCTGTATAATTAATAAAAGTCACAATATTCTTAGGCTGTTTGTATGCGCCCGTGGTGGAATTGGCAGACACGATGGATTTCGGTGATGTCACCTTGGTGAAAGGTTTTTGTTATGTGTTGACGCGGGATTTATGTACCGTCGTTGACAAGCACTTGGAGGGAGACGCTTATGGCGCAAGCGGCATCAAAAGGAAACTGCTATCTTTGCGGGGAAACGATTTCCAAAACAGCATTTAAGAAGCATCTGCTGGAAAAGCACAATGATGCTGCCGGCGATGCGCAGACGTGCAAGCTGCTGAAGGTGGAGGGCGCAGACGAAAAGGCGTATTGGCTGTATCTGGATATGCCGGTGAGCGCCACGCTAAAACGCTTGATCGGTTTCTGCGGGATATCTGGCTGGAATGCTGTGGGCACGAAAGCGCATTTTTTGTGGGGAACTATGAGCAACTCTCGAAAAACACCATGGTCGGGATGCTGCGCGATGGGCTCAAGCTCCATTATGAGTATGATTTCGGCTCTACAACGGAGCTGACGATCACGGTGGTGGGAACACTGCTACGCCCGAAGCAGCGCAGATCCGTTCGTCTGCTCGGGAGAAATGAGCCGATCCGCTTCCTGTGCGGGAAATGCGGAAAGGAAGCCGATTGGATATGCTGCGAATGCGAATGGGAGGATCAGTATCCGTATTTCTGCGACGGCTGCATGGAAAGCCATCCGCACGATTCTGCGCTTCCAATCGTAAATTCACCGCGTATGGGCGTGTGCGGCTATTGCGGAGAGGACGACGTCTATACCTTTGACCCGGCTCCGTTTTTGAAGTAAAAATCAGGCGACCGGCGGACGCTTACGCCGCAGCTCGCCTGTATATGCGCCCGTGGTGGAATTGGCAGACACGATGGATTTAGGTGATGTCACCTTGGTGAAAGGTTTTTGCGCCATCCTCGCTGCGGACATTCTTCGGTAAAAGCAGGTTCGCCTGTTTTTATAAACGCGGATCAAGCGTTACGCTCCGCCTCGGTTTCCTCACCGAGTCAAAATCAGAGGACAGCAAAATAGCGGCAGAACGCGCTGTCGCTCATATATGCGCCTGTGATGGAATTGGTAGACATGCGAGATTTCGGTGATGTCTCCTTGGTGAAAGGTTTTTGCGCCATCCTCGCCGCGGACATTCTTCGGTAAAAGCAGGCTCACCTGTTTTTATAATTGCGGGTCAAGCGTTACGCTCCGCCTCGGTTCCTCGCCGTGTAAAAACAGAGGGCAACAAAACAGCGACAGGAAGCCCTGCCGCTCATATACGCGGGCATGATGGAATTGGTAGACATGCGAGATTTAGGTTCTCGTGCAGTGATGCGTTGGGGTTCGAGTCCCCATGCCCGCACCAAGAAAAATAGCTGCATTTTGCGTCAAACAAAACGCAGTTTTTGTTTCTCAGAATGGTTTGACATAATGTTATATGTTGTTAAAACAGGAGAGAGTTAAATGATTACAATTAACAAGTATCTTGATGATATTTTGTTTGATTTTAAGGAATATGTAACTTCCGGCGTGAGGCTGTGTGACTTAAAGGAAGTTCACTTCGATGCAGGAAACCTTCCCGATTATTCAGACATCCATGTTCAGCAGTTGTATTTGTTGAGGTATGCATATGCATATTCTTTCGAATATAAGCGGATGTATGCTTCTCTGATTCGAAGAATGAATCCAGGCATGGAAATCGCGGTAACTTCGATTGGATGCGGGAGCATGATTGACTACTGGGCGCTGACTCGTGTTGTGCCCAATAGGTGTGCGATTCGGTACAGAGGCATAGACACCATCGATTGGTCTTACCGAATGGAACAGAGACCGCAAGACGATGTGCTTTTTAGAAACGCAGATGCAGTAGAACTTGTTTCCAAGGCCAAGGGATTAACTGCTGACGCATATATTTTCCCAAAGTCTATCAGTGAATTCTCCAAATCGGATATTGAAGAGATATGTATTGCTTTAGGTGAAAAAACACCGCTACAGAATACAGTTTACTTTTTATTTTCCTTGCGAACTGATGATAGAAGTATGGAACGAGATATGTCCAAGACCAACTATCTTTTTCAGGCTATGCTGGACAACGGTTTTGTTTCAAACGACAACCCCAATATGTATACCATTTTGAACAAGGAACTCCAGGGGCAGAAGATTCAAACCGTTGATTCTGATTTTCAACACCCATGGGAGGTTGTAAATTTTCTGACTTCAGAATTGCATACATACTGCTCCCGCTATGATGGCCAAAATTGTAGGCCGGATTGCGAAAGCAGGCTCGGAAGATGGCCAATCTTGAACTGTCAGCAGGCCAGATGGCAGTTGTTTGAGTTTACAAAAGAGGAATAGTTATGATTATAAGCGCAAGTAGACGAACAGACATACCTACATATTACTCAGAATGGCTTTTTAATCGGATTAAAGCGGGGTATGTTTTGGTTCGTAATCCTATGAACGCACACCAAATAAGCAAAATTCCTCTAAATCCCGATGTAGTAGATGGCATTGTATTCTGGACCAAAAATCCCATTCCCATGCTTGAAAAACTGGATATGCTCCGAGACTATATGTACTACTTCCAGTTTACGCTTAATTCATATGCACAGGACGTCGAAACACACATCCCAAGTAAGCAGAGCCATGTCATTCCCGCATTCAAAAAATTATCGGACTTGATTGGGCCTAATCGCGTCATTTGGCGATATGACCCCATTTTATTGAACGATACATACACTCCAGAGTATCACATCCGATATTTTGAAAGAATTGCAAAAGAGCTGAGTAGCTACACTAAAAAATGTACCATCAGTTTTATAGATTTCTATAGAAACACCACAAGAAATGTCTCTGGGCTGTCTCTGCATGACTTCCCACAAGAAATCCAAAGAAACCTTGCGAAAGAGTTGGCCGCAATCGCTCATAGTTATGGCCTTATGATTGATACCTGTGCAGAAGGTATTGAATTGCAAGAATACGGAATAGAACATGCTCGCTGTATAGATGATCGTTTGTTAAGCAAATTGTTAGGATGCCCTCTTGAGGTTGGAAAAGATAAAAGCCAACGTCTTGAGTGCGGATGTATTGAGAGCCTTGATATAGGAGCATACAATACATGTCGCAATGGTTGTAAATATTGTTATGCAAATTACAGTGAAAAAACAGTATGTTCAAACTCCAGCAAACACAATCCAGAATCACCTTTACTTTTTGGTGAAGTAGGCCCTGATGATAAAATAACTGAACGAAAAGTTACAAGTTGCAGGGTAAATCAAATTAAATTTGACATTTGATTTTCTCCATCACGATCTCATCTATCTCTTTTTCCAACTCCAGCACTCTCCCTTGTAATGACAAAATGTGGGCGTCGAGGACCGGCTTCCTCAACGCCCACATTTTTTGCATCTGTGCCAGTTTCTTCAGTTCCTCCGTGCGGCTCTCACGAGCCGTGGAAACGAGCTGGTTCCGTCAAGAGTTATGCGCAAAATTGTTTGCAGGCTCCGGCTGAGTGAAGTC
>ENA-ORUB01000721-ORUB01000721.1-human-gut-metagenome-genome-assembly--contig:-NODE-721-length-40972-cov-3.471027_pt1 | contig 40972 bp, 37 predicted proteins | sample MGYA00241918_ERZ509200 | MGnify/ENA primary metagenome ERZ509200 (study PRJEB26280, sample SAMEA2338853) | human gut metagenome | biome: human gut; feature: human-associated habitat; material: faeces... | reverse complement strand
CTCAGACAGCTCAATTATAATACCACGCCAACTTCCTTTTGTCAACACCTTTTTTCATCTTTTTTTGACTTTTTTTGAAAAAATTGCTTTTTCCCCTTTTTATGCCCTTTTCTCCTCTCTTTATCCTTTGTCATTGCAATCAAAATCAAAGTATTGTACAATAAACCTTGCTTTTAAATCCACATTATATCATAAGGAGATTCCTTTATGCCAATCAATATTCCCAATGATCTTCCTGCATGGGATACTCTCGAGCAGGAAAACATCTTTATCATGTCCGAAAAACGCGCACGTTCACAGGACATCCGTCCTTTGCGAATTCTGATTCTCAATCTGATGCCCAAAAAGATTGATACCGAACGCCAGCTGCTGCGTATGCTCAGTAACTCTCCTCTTCAGGTGGATGTGGAGCTTCTGCAAACCGCTACCCACCTTTCCAAAAATACACCCTCCGACCATCTTTTCAAATTCTATCAGGTTTTTCAAGATATTCGCGATCAGTACTTTGATGGAATGATTATCACCGGCGCTCCGGTGGAGCAGATGGAGTTTGAACAGGTTTCTTACTGGCAAGAGCTGTGTACCATTATGGAATGGTCCAAGACGCACGTCCACTCCACCCTCCACATCTGCTGGGGAGCACAGGCTGCGCTGCACTACCATTATGGTCTGCAAAAGACCCAACTGCCGCAAAAACTGTTCGGTGTCTTCCAGCACACTCTGGTCGATAAAAGTGTTCCCCTGCTGCGCGGCTTTGACGAGGTCTACTGGATGCCACACTCCCGCCACACCGAAATCAGTGCGGAGCAGATTCGCTCAACCGGAAAACTCTACATCCTCTCTACCTCTCCCGAAGCCGGGGTCAACATCATCTCCAACCACAACGGTCGGCAAATCTTCATCTTTGGTCACTCGGAGTATGAAGCCGGCACCCTCGCCGAAGAATACTTCCGCGACTTGGACAAGGGTCTGCCCATCCAGTTGCCCTGCAACTACTTCCCGCAGGACGATCCCACCCAAAAGCCCATCCGCATCTGGCGCAGCCACGCCTACCTGTTTTACTCCAACTGGCTCAACTATTACGTCTACCAGTCTACCCCATACGACTTGGGAAAGCTGCGACTGGACCCACTCCTCTAAAATTTATAAACTAAAACAAACCCTCCGAAGAAAATTTCTTCGGAGGGTTTGTTATTTTTTCCTTTTTGATTTTAAATTTCCCCAGACAAAGAAAACCCATCAGGATAAAAACAATGCCTCCTGACACAACCAAAAATATTTTATCTGTCCACCTTTTTTCTACTCGTGGAACTGGAACCACGAGGTCATGTGCCGACATCGTACCGCCTTCATCTAAATGGGTTACTTCATAACCGACTGTATAAGTAAGCTCATCTGTTTCTGAATCGTAGCTGTAAAAAACGTGATCTTCGTCCACCTCTACCAGCGCATTCGGAATATCCGGCAGTTGAACGTTCTCTCCTCCGTTCTCCACAAAAATCCGTATTCTTCCTGAAAGTGTCTCCTCTTGGTAGAATTGCTTCTGAGTGGGAGTATCCGTGTAAGATAGTTCCAATGCTATTCCATTCTCAATGTAAATGCTATATCTGACTCCTACAAAAACATTTCTATATTCCGTAGGAATGACCTTTGACAAAAAAAGCAGTTCCCCCGACGGATTGCAGAAAACGGAATAATATTCTGTCTCACAGTCAGGATTTATTTTTTTCATCTCAGCAATCAGAGCATCGTTTAGAATTTCTTTTCCCTGCTTTGGAGTATCATCATTTGTATACTGCATCAGATTCAACTCTGCACAAGGAATCTCAAAACGGATTGGATTTTCAATTTCTCTGTTCATGGAAAGTGTTTCGTTCTGCTCTGTCACTCCTGGATTTCCCTCTTTCGCCTGCACACCGTCTAATTCAACCGCTGCCAAAGCAGGAAACACCATCAGGGCAGCCGCTGTCATCACACTGACGACTGATAAAAACAATTTTTCATCTTTCTCTTCCTCCTTCTGCAAAATAACTTATCGGTTCATTTTTGTTTTTCCTTCACTTTACATTCACCATATCGCTTCTGATTTCCCATATCAAGCCAATCTACCCTTTACTCGGTAAAATTGACTGTTTATCCAATAAAATCCCTTTCTCTTTATAGATCCCTTCTAACTAAAAAATCCCCAAGGAAGATTCCTCAGGAATTTTTTCATCGTCTACCGCTGTGCGCCGGCACTTTTATCTTTTATAAAACCACCACATAAAGCCCATTGCAGGTTCAGCAAGGCAATGTTTCACTTTTCGTTTTTGATTTTAAAAGCTGGGGTAAGCTAATCCTGCTGAGCACCTCCTGCTGAAGCTGCGATCTCACACCAAACCAAAGTGCGAAACAGTGTCCAGCTTCAAGCTGGTGCAGGCTCATCAGGGCAATATTTTTCTTTTTGCTCCATTCCCCAATCTACCTGTCTTCGCGCCGTAGACGAACAGGCAATGTTTTGCTTTCCATTTTCGGAGAATCGAATTTCATTCGATTCTCCTGGTGACGGCGCATTATTTTGATTGGAGCTGTTTGCTCTAACCGTCGCCTTTGCCCTTGAAAATGTCGCTTCGCTCCATTTTCCAAAACACTTTTCTTTTGGTCTGACCTTTTCTTTTTAGTAAAGAAAAGGTTAGAAGCCCGAAATATGTCCTCTCTCCAACGCGCCGTAAAGCCGCTTTTTAAAGCCTTTGCTCTCCTTATCCATCATGCGAATCCACTCTTTGGTTTTCTCACGGTTGGTGTTGCCGTCCGCCGGACACTTACTCTTGACCACCGGCAGACCCTCGTGGCGCACCGCTGCCGAAATCATGCTCTCCTCCGCCATCACCATCGGTCGAATCATCGTCAAATCCTTTCTGGACAGATAGGTCACCGGCTGAAAGCATCCGACCCGCCCCTCCTGAAAGAGGTTCATGATAAAGGTTTCAATGGCATCGTCGTAGTGGTGTCCCAGCGCGATTTTATTGCAGTTGTTCTCCTTGGCAGCATCGTGCAGACAACCTCTGCGCATCCTTGCACACAGGCTGCATGGATTGCTTTCGTTGCGCACATCAAAGATGATCTGTCCAATCTCCGTCCGCTTCAAAACGTAAGGGACCCCCAGCTGCTCGCACAGCTGCGCAATCGGTGTATAATCGGTCTCCACCCCGCCAAAGCAAGGGTCCAGGGTGATGGCAACCACCTCGTATGGAATCCCGATATATTCTCTGAGTTTGCACAGTCCCACCAGCAGAGCAACCGAATCCTTTCCTCCACTGACCCCAACAGCAATCCTGTCGTTGGGCTGAATCATATCATATTTTTCAATCGCTCTGCGCATCAAACCTGCCAGTTTCTGCATCGCACCCATCCTATTCCTCCTCGCTGTGATTTTTCCGGTAACTCATATAATTTTCCAGAATGATGGTCGCCGCTACCGCATCAATGACCTGCTTTCTCTTTTTGCCTCTGGTGTTGGTTTCATTCAAAAACCCAATCGCTGAAACGGTCGTCTGCCGCTCGTCCCACAGCACCACCGGGACCGACACCAGTTCTCCCAGCTGCTGCGCAAACTCCTCGCACAGCTGCGCTCTGGGTCCTTTGCTGCCGTCCATGTTGAGCGGGTGTCCCACCACAATCCGTTCTGCACCCTGCTCCTGCGCCTGCTGTGCTGTCTTTTGAACGGTCGTCGGGAAATGTTTCTCCTCAATCACACACACCGGGCTTGCCAGCAGCTCTCCTCTGTCACAGATTGCAATTCCGGTTCGGGAATCGCCAAAATCCACCGCCATGATTTTCATTTATCTCGTTCCTTTCTGTCCTGCATTTCTGTTTCAGAATACCATACCTTCTTTGGATTTTCAACTGATTTGACTGACTTCTCTTCCAGAGCCTAACATCCTTCTCCTTATTTTCCTTATATAGAAAAAAATCCCGCTTTCAAAATGAAAGCGGGATTTTTTGATGACCCTATCGGATCAAGATACCTGAAAACTATTTTGCTGCGTACAGTTCGCCCAGACGTACCAGGTGATCGTAACGAGCACGAGAGTTCTGTGCAGCCTGTTCGAACAGTTCTTCTGCTCTTTCTGGGAATGCACGGGTCAGAGAGGAGTAACGAGCCTCGCCCATGATGAACTCTTTGTAGTCAGCGGTTGGAGCCTTGCTGTCCAGAGTGAATGGGTTCTTGCCTTCAGCCTTCAGAGCTGGGTTGAAGCGGAACATATTCCAGTAGCCACATTCAACAGCACGTTTCATTTCTTTCTGGCAGTTGCCCATGCCGCCCTTGATGGAGTGCATTTCACAAGGAGCGTAACCGATGATGAGGGATGGACCTGGGTATGCCTCAGCCTCAGCAATCGCCTTGATGGTCTGGTTCATGTCAGCGCCCATAGCGATCTGAGCAACATAAACGTAACCGTAGGACATTGCGATTTCAGACAGGCTCTTCTTGTTGATTGCTTTACCTGCTGCTGCAAACTGAGCAACCTGACCTACCTGAGAAGCCTTGGAAGCCTGACCGCCGGTGTTGGAGTATACCTCGGTGTCGAATACCATCACGTTGATATCCTCGCCGGAAGCCAGAACGTGGTCCAGACCGCCGAAGCCGATGTCGTATGCCCAGCCGTCGCCGCCGAATACCCAAACAGATTTCTTAGCCAGATACTCTTTGTGTGCCAGGATAGATTTTGCTTTTTCGCATCCGCAAGCTTCCAGAGCAGCGATCAGCTCCTCGGTAGCAGCCTGGTTCTCTTTACCGTTGTTAACGGTATCCAGATATTTCTGACCAGCAGCTTTAACAGCCTCGTTGCTGCCGTTTTCAACTACATCGCGGACTTCCTCGATGAGCTTGTCGCGCAGAACTTTCTGACCCAGGTACATACCGAAGCCGTGCTCTGCGTTGTCTTCGAACAGGGAGTTTGCCCATGCAGGACCGTGACCCTTTTCGTTGACGGTGTATGGAGAGGTAGCAGCAGGACCGCCCCAGATAGAGGAACAACCTGTTGCGTTGGAGATGTACATTCTGTCGCCGAACAGCTGGGTGATCAGACGAGCATAAGCTGTCTCAGCACAACCTGCACAGGAGCCGGAGAACTCGAGCAGAGGTTTCTCGAACTGGCTGCCCTTAACAGTTTCTTTTGCAGGCATGCCTTCCTTCTTGCCAACGTTAGCAACCAGGTAATCAAATACTGGCTGTTTGTATTCCTGGCTCTCTCTTGGAACCATCTTGATTGCTTTTTCTTTTGCAGGACATTCGCCTACGCAGACGCCGCATCCCATACAATCCATTGGAGATACTGCCATGGTGAACTTGAGAGCTTCCAGACCTTTGCCGGTCATCTTAGCAACCTGCAAACCTTCTGGAGCAGCAGCAACTTCTTCCTCGGTCAGAGCAAATGGACGGATGGTAGCATGTGGGCAGACGTAGGAGCAGCGGTTACACTGGATACATTTGGTCTCATCCCACTCTGGAACCATAACAGCAACGCCGCGTTTTTCGTAAGCGGAAGCGCCCTGTTCAAAGGTACCGTCAGCATGAGCAACAAATGCGGATACAGGCAGGCTGTCGCCGTCCATCTTTGCAACCGGTTCCATAATATCCTGTACCATGGTAACCAGTTTTGCAGGACCTTCCAGATGTTCTGCTTCTTTGTGGTCCTCAGCGGTTGCCCAATCAGCAGGGATGTCCACTTTTACATAGTAGTCAAAGCCGGCATCGATTGCGTCATGGTTCATCTTAACGATGGCTTCACCCTTCTTGGAGAAGCTGCGGGTAGCTGCATCCTTCATGTAGGTGATAGCATCTTCTTTCGGCAGTACGCCAGCCAGTGCAAAGAACGCAGACTGCAGGATGGTATTGGTACGTTTGCCCAGACCGATCTCGATAGCTTTGTCGATTGCGTTGATGGTGTACAGCTGGATGTTGTTCTTAGCAATGTAACGTTTTGCATCAGCCGGCATATGCTCGTTGAGCTCCTCAGGAGTCCACTGGCAGTTGATCAGGAATACGCCGCCTGGTTTTACGTCACGAACCATCTTGTAGCCTTTGGTTACATAAGATGGGTTGTGGCAGGCAACAAAGTCTGCTTTATTGATGTAGTATGGGCTCTTGATTGGTTTGTCACCAAAACGCAGATGGGAGATGGTGATACCGCCGGTCTTCTTGGAGTCATACTGGAAGTATGCCTGTACATATTTGTTGGTGTGGTCACCGATGATCTTGATGGAGTTCTTGTTTGCACCAACAGTACCATCGCCGCCCAGACCCCAGAATTTGCACTCGATGGTGCCTTCTGCTGCGGTGTTTGGAGCTTCTTTTTCTTCCAGGGACAGATGAGTAACGTCATCGTTGATGCCCAGGGTGAAACGAGCTTTTGGCTCTGCTTTTGCCAGCTCTTCATATACTGCAAATACGCTTGCAGGGGTGGTGTCCTTGGAGCCCAGACCGTAACGACCACCGATGATGGTAGCCTGACGTCCAGCTTCGCTCATAGCGGACATAACATCCAGATGCAGAGGCTCTGCGTATGCGCCTGGCTCTTTGGTACGGTCCAGAACAGCGATCTTGGTTGCAGTTTCTGGGATAGCAGCCAGCAGGTGTTTAGCAGAGAATGGACGGAACAATCTTACTTTGACCAGACCAACCTTTTCGCCTTTAGCGGTCAGGTAGTCAATGACCTCTTCTGCAACGTCGCAGATGGAGCCCATTGCTACGATGACACGGTCAGCGTCCGGTGCGCCGTAGTAGTTGAACAGCTGATAGTTGGTGCCCAGTTTTGCATTGACTTTGCCCATGTACTCTTCAACGATAGCCGGAACTGCTTCGTAGTATTCGTTGCAGGCTTCACGATGCTGGAAGAAGATGTCGCCGTTCTCGTGGGAACCGCGCATGGTTGGATGCTCTGGGTTGAGTGCGCGTTTGCGGAATGCTTCTACTGCATCCATGTCGCACATCTCTTTGAGGTCTTCGTAATCCCATACTTCGATCTTCTGGATCTCGTGGGAGGTACGGAAGCCGTCGAAGAAGTTGATGAATGGAACGCGGCTCTTGATGGTAGCCAGGTGAGCAACAGCGCCCAGGTCCATAACTTCCTGTGGGTTTGTCTCAGCCAGCATAGCAAAGCCGGTCTGACGGCAAGCATAAACGTCGGAGTGGTCACCGAAGATGTTCAGCGCGTGGGAAGCTACGGTTCTTGCCGAAACGTGGAAAACGGTTGGCAGCAGCTCGCCTGCGATTTTGTACATGTTCGGGATCATCAGCAGCAGACCCTGGGATGCGGTATAGGTGGTGGTCAGAGCGCCTGCGTTCAGGGAACCGTGTACGGTACCTGCTGCACCAGCCTCAGACTGCATCTCCATTACCTTGACAGTGGAACCGAAGATGTTCTTTTTACCCTGTGCAGACCACTGATCCACATAGTCAGCCATTGGGCTGGATGGGGTGATCGGGTAAATGCCGGCAACTTCTGTAAATGCATAAGATACATATGCAGCAGCATTGTTGCCGTCCATGGTTTTCATAGATCTAGCCATAATGTATTATTCCTCCTTGATAGGTTTAGATGGATGTTATGCTATAATCATATCACACATACCTACGTTATAAAGTTTATCATTTTTTGGTCGTATTGTAAAGGGACAAAGTGTGCCAACTTATTGGATTGTCCCTATACTTTTTTAACAATTTTACCACATCGCACAATTTATCCTGTACCTATTTAGTCAGTTTTCACCCTCTTCTCCTCCCGCACCGCCAAAGCTTCTCTCATCAAAATCGTTTTCTTCTTTTATGTTCGCTTCTGTTCACCGCGCAAGGACCCGCTCTGCGAAGCTTTTGCACAAAAAAGCCCTTTCCTTGCGTCGCAACCTCTCCACAAAGGAGAATATCGTCTTTTTTGTGCGCAAAAGTCAAATTGACAACCCCTTTCGATTTGTGTATAGTATTAAAGTATATGATGGGAGTGTTCGGTGCTTCCCATCATTTTCGAATCAAATCTTCAGTCTTTACAAAAAAGGAGTAAAAAATGGACCCTGACAGTACAATCTTACAAATCGTCATCCTTCTGGTGCTCATCGCCATCAACGCTTTCTTTGCTATGAGCGAGATCGCCATCGTCACCTTCAACGACAACAAGCTCAAAAAAATGGCGGAGGACGGCAACAAGCGCGCCGCCATCCTGCACAAGATGGTTTCGGAGCCTTCCAAGTTCCTCTCCACCATCCAAATCGGTGTCACCCTTGCCGGATTTATGGCAGCCGGTTCTGCCGCCGACAAATTCTCCGAGCCGTTTGCAGCCTTTCTTTCCTCTTATATGCCGCTGCCTGCCGCTCAGACCATCGCTCTGATCTCCATCACCCTGCTGCTGGCATACTTTAACCTTGTTCTCGGTGAGCTGGTCCCCAAGCGCATCGCCATGCACTATCCCGAAAAGATTTCCCTGATGGTCGCTCCGATTATCCGCTTTGTGTTCACCATCTCCAAGCCCTTTGTGGCTGTGCTTTCCGCCAGCACCAACCTGGTCCTGCATCTGTTCGGTATCAACGCCGATGACCAGCCGGAGCAGGTCACCGAAGAGGAAATCCGCATGATGGTCGATGTCGGCAACGAAGAAGGCTCCATCGAAAAGGATGAAGCCGACATGATTGACAACATCTTTGAATTCGACGACATCACCGTGGAGGATGTAATGACCCACCGAACCGACGTTGCCGCCGTAGAAAACACCGCTACCGTGATGGACGTCATCCAGCTTGCCATCGACAAAGGCTACTCCCGTATCCCGGTCTATGAGGATGACATCGACAACATCGTCGGCATCGTCTACGCCAAGGATATGCTGCGCTGCATCACCGAAACAGTGGAGCAAATTTCCAACCAGCCAATCCTCCCCTTTATCCGCAAAGCCATCTTCGTCCCCGAATCCAACCGCTGTTCTGACCTGTTCAAAACCTTTAAGGAAAAGAAAACCCAGATGGCGATTGTCGTCGATGAGTACGGCGGCACCTCCGGTATCGTTACCATGGAGGACCTGCTGGAATCAATCGTCGGCAATATGCAGGACGAGTATGACCAAGAGGAAGAGGAATATCAGAAGCTTTCCGACACCATCTTCGTTCTGGACGGCTCCATGTCTGTGGACGACGTCGAGGAACTGCTGGGCATGAACATCGGTCCCGAAGAGGACTACGACACCCTCAGCGGCATGATTACCGACCTGCTTGACTGCATCCCTGCCAAGGACGAACACCCATCGGTACAGGTGGGCAATGTCAAATTTACCGTTCTTGCCACCGATGAACGCCGCATCGCAAAGCTGCGTGCCGAGATTCTGCCCGTTCCCGAGCAGACCGATGAAGAATAACCGAACCTTTCTTCCCACTCAAACAGCCGTTTGAGTGGGATTTTTTGTTCACGGTTTGTTTTGTTTCCCTTCTTGATTTTATACCTTTTTTGTATTATAATATGCTTGTACCAAAACAGACCCGGATGATACCCCATCATCCTATTCCGAAAGGAGCACAAATACTATGGCTTATATTGTAACAAAGGACAGCATTATCGGCGACGTTCTGGACTATGACAGCTCGGTTGCCGACATCTTCTTCGGCATCGGTATGCACTGCGTAGGCTGCCCTGCTTCCCGCGGCGAAACCATCGAGGAAGCAGCAATGGTTCACGGTGTTGCCTGGGAACCAATCGTAGAAGCGCTCAACGCTCGTCTGAAATAACAACCGGATAGATGCAAAAAAAAGGCGGACCTTTTCGGTCCGCCTTTTTCTGTCTCTATTCCACCGTTTTTTTATCGGTGTTCTGGGTCAACTTTGCCTGCGTATGCAACACCGCATCCTCATCGAGCAGCTTTGCCATCACCACAAAGCGGACATCCTTGCGCCTGCCGTATTTATACGAGCAGGTCGAGAGGGTCAAAATCTTGTCCTCTCCGCTGACCTCCACCTCATAGTCGTACTCCGAGCGCTCCTGTGCTCCCTTGATAATATTCATCAGTTGGGCATCGGTGATCTCACCCTCCTGCGGGTTTCGATAGTCCTTGTTGATGCGGATGTAATCAAAATCCGTAGTGGTATAGAACACCGAAAAGATTTCCCAGACCATCTCGCTGCTCTTGTCGTCCCCGTCGATGGTAAAATAAACATACGGATGCTGCTTTGCAAACTCCTCGTCCGCAAAATAAAGCAGCTGGCTAAAACGCTCGCCATCCCGATTGTCGTTGAAATCCACGTTATGTCCATAGATGACGGTGTTTTTGGAAAGGGACTCCCGGCTGTCAAAGTTGCACTCATAGTCGGCAAAGTAGGTTCCGGTCCAGCTATACTGTCCCCACTCGTTCAAGCGCTCATACTTGGTGTTGTTTTCCGCCTGAACAACTGCTCCGTCCACCTTCAGGTCATCAATCTTCAGCCACCCGATGATGTCATCGTTCTTGGCTTTTGCCTCCTTGAGCTGCTGGCTCAGGCTGGGCGCCGTCACCGTTTGCTGCTGGGATTGCTCCTCCTGCTCCTGTTGAGTTTCCGGCTGTTGTCCGTCGTCTTGCTGCTGCTCCTGCTGCGGCTGATTGGTCTGCGGTTGCTCTTCCTCTGTGCAGCCGCTCATCGACAACACCATGACCGCTACCAGTGCGGCAGCCATCGCTTTTTTCAGAATTCCTTTCATAAAAGCTCCTTTCGACGGACCGTTTCCGTTTTCAATCCTCTACTGCTGGTTGGTCAGGTTGCAGACAACCCCTTTGCTTGCATCCAGCAGAATGGAGGTTCCGTTGCGCAGAACCTGTGTACAATCTTTTGCTCCAACAATGACCGGAATGTTCAGCGCCAGTCCGACCACTGCTGCGTGAGAATTCACACCACCCTGCGAGGTGATGATGCCGGAGGCTTTCTTCATCACATCCAGCAGTTCGTTGGTGGTGCTGTCGATGACCAGAATATCTCCGGCACGGAAGTTCTGCAGCGCTTCTCTTTCGCTCTTTGCTACACAGACGCCTGCCTTGATGTTGCCTTCACCGATACCGGTTCCGTGCAGAATGACATCCCCCACCGTCTGCACCTTGAGCAGGTTGGTGGTGCCCGGAATTCCCAGCGGAACACCTGCGGTGATAACGACCAGATCGCCGTCCTGTACCACTCCGCACTCCTTCGAACGCGCCATAGCGTGCTTAAACAGACCATCCTCGGTGTTCTGCTCCTCACACAATACCGGCACAACACCCCAGGACATACTCAGATGGCGGTAGGTCGGCATCTGGGTGGTGCAACCGATGATTGGCATCTGCGGACGGTATTTGCTGATCATACGAGCGGTCTGACCCGACTGGGTAACGGTGATGATGGCGCTTGCCTCCAGGTCATACGCTGCCGAACAGGTCGCATGGGAAATCGCGTTGGTCACATCGCGGTTCACCGTGCCTTCATGCTCACGGAAGCGGCGGCGATAGTTGATGTCTTCCTCGGTACGCTCCGCAATTCTTGCCATTGTCCGAACTGCCTCTACCGGATACTTTCCGGCAGCGGTCTCACCGGAGAGCATGATCACGCTGGTGCCGTCATAGATGGCGTTGGCAACGTCGGTTGCCTCTGCACGGGTCGGACGCGGGTGATTCATCATACTGTCCAGCATCTGGGTTGCGGTAATAACATACTTACCACTGGTATAGACTCTCTGAATCAGCATCTTCTGGATTACCGGCACATCCTCCAGCGGGATTTCAACACCCATGTCGCCGCGGGCAATCATAATACCATCGGAAACGCGCAGGATTTCATCAATATTGTTGACGCCCTGTGCGTTTTCAATCTTCGCAATGATTTTGATGGTGTTGCAGCCGTTCTCCTCCAGGATTTCACGAATCTGCAAAATATCCTGTGCGCAGCGGGTAAAGGAGGCAGCGATAAAATCAAATCCGGCTTTGATACCAAAGCGGATGTCATCGCGGTCCTTGTCGCTCAGATACGGCATCGACAGATCCACATTCGGAACATTGACGCCTTTGCGGTCGGAAATCGGTCCGCCGTTGAGGATTACACAGTGGATTCTGGTTTCCTCCACCTTTTCTACCAGCAGCTCAATCAGACCGTCGTCAATCAGGATGTGGTCGCCTTTGGAAACATCCCTTGGCAGGTCCTTGAAGGTGATGGAAGCGATGGTGTCATCGCCCAGCAGATCCTCGGTGGTCAGCACAAACGGGTTGCCTTCCTGCAAAACTGCTTTTCCGTCCTTGAGCTTGCCCAGGCGGATTTCCGGCCCTTTGGTGTCCAGCAGGGTTGCCAGCGGAACATCCAGCTCTTTTCTCAATTTTTTTACCACATCCAGGCGCTTCTGATGCTCCTCGTAGCTTCCGTGCGAAAAGTTAAAACGGGCAACGTTCATTCCCGCTTTGATCATTTCCCTTAACGTGCTTTCGGACTCGCTTGCCGGTCCAAGTGTACAAATGATCTTCGTCTTTCTCATATGGTGCACACTCCTTTTGTAAAATACCATCTCTTTTTATTGCACAATCGTTGACCCTGCCAGCCAGCTTGTCCTGTCTGCAAAGTCCTAATAAAACTATATCTTACAATTCTGATAAAATCAATCGTTACAGCCGGTTATTTGCTCGTTTTTCCGAGATTGTACAGATTTCGGTCCATTTGCTGGATATTTTTTTAACAAGGCATAGAAATTTTTTCGCTCTTTTCCTGCAAAAAAGAACACCCGTGGTCGCCTGTTGTCCGGTGCCGCGGGTGTTCTCTTTGAAAGGAAAGTATTTATGCGTTCAAAAAAGCGCTGGTTATCTTGTGATTGGTTGCTTTAGTTGCCCCAGCTCCAGAAGCTTTTTCCAGAGTTGTTTTCATTCTGGGAAGGAACCTGCTGCTGTGGCTGCTGCGGCTGTTCGGTCTGTACAGTGGAGTCCGAAGGAGCACCTGCTTCGCCCAGCTCCAGTTTCAAGGTCAGCTGCTGGTCCTTGCCGTAGCTCTGCATTGCCTGTCTGTAAACGGTCAGTTCAATCACATCGCCCGGCTTATGACCTTCCAGGATGGAGGTCAGGGTCTCCTGCGAAGTGATGCTCTCACCGTCGATGGCGGTGATGATGTCGCCCGCTACCAGACCCGCTTTGGCTGCCGGAGAGTTTTGCTCAACCGATACAACACCGATACCCGGCTGGTAACCGTAGATGGCTGCGAAGGTTGGGTCGATGATCTGCATGGTGATACCCATGACCACTCTGCCGCGAACATATCCGTACTCAATCAAATCGTTGATGATAGGCTGTGCCTCGTTGATGGAGATGGCAAAGCCGATACCCTCATACTCGGTCGCTGCAATCTTCTGCGAGTTGATTCCGATGACCTGTCCATAGGAGTTGACCAGCGCACCGCCCGAGTTGCCCGGGTTGATGGCAGCATCGGTCTGGATGCAGTCGATGGTACTGCCGCCGGTGGTGGTGATTGGACGGTTGACCGCCGACACATATCCCACTGTCAAGGTGCCTGCCAGCTCCAGTCCGCCCGGGTTGCCGATGGCGATGACCTGCTCACCGATTTGCATCTGGTCAGAGTTTCCAAATTCTGCCGGAGTCAGTCCGGTAGCATCGATCTTCAAAACCGCAAGGTCGGTCTTTTCATCCGAGCCGACCACGGTGGCATTGTATTCGCTGTTGTCGTTGAGCACTACCTTGATGCTGGTTGCGCCGCTGACAACATGGGCATTTGTCACGATATAGCCGTCTGCGCTCAGGATAATACCCGAACCCTGGCTCTGCTCGCCGCCGAAGATGCTCTGCTGGCTCTGGATGTATCCCACGATACCTACGGTAGAAGGAAGCACCTTGTTGTAACGGTCGGTGATGGTCAGCTGACCCTCCGACAGATTGACTGCCTCCGAGCCGGTCGAATCCGGCTTGTTGTTTAAAGTCAGCTGGGTCCCCGGCTGCGATTCAGCCTCAGCACTCGGAACTTCCTCCGTCTGCGGCGCACGCTGGTCGGAGATCAGCGCATAGGTTCCATAACCGGCAAGGCTGATGACACCGGCACACAGGATGGCACACATAATGATGGTGAACACCCGCAGCCCCTTGTTCTTTTTGTTTTTGGAGGATGTATGTTTTGGCTCTGCCTTATAATCCTCATAATTCCATTTGTAGCTTTCGCTTTCCTTCGGGTCGATGTGTGGTTCAGCGGCATCCCGCTGGGCGCCGTTATCGCCATAGCTGTAACGGCTGTTGTAGCCCGAGGTGTTTTCCTGCTGCTTTTTCGGTCCCGAATGGTACCATCCCTCTTCGTTCGGCTGCTCACCGGACGCAGATTCTTCCTTGTGGAAAACGCCTCCTGCCCGCTGTGTTTCCTCCTGCTCGCTGCCGGAAACATTTTTGTCAGAAAATACCCAGCCGCTGCCGGAGCTTTCCGATGGCTGCTCGTTCTGTACGGGCTGCTCATTTTGATTCATTTCCTCATTTGGCTGCTCGCCGTTTTCATTCAATCTCTTATCATCCATATTGCAAAACCTCCCTGCTTCCGGCTGTCACAAACACCTCACCCGGATAGCTGTTGTTCTTGTTTGATTACAGTGTTTATTATATCCGCAATTTATGAAGATAAATGAAACAAGGCTTAAACTGTTTCATACTTTTTTCTGCTAAAATAATGAATTTTTCTTCATCATTTTTACATTCGGCAAAGCTATTAGACTTCACGCACCGAAACCGGTTTTGGCTGACGAGTCAGCGCCTTGGGAGCGGTTGCTACCGAGAAGCTGAACTCGCAGTATTCACCCTCTACGCTGCGGACGATGACCTCGCCCTGGTGCAGGTTGACAATCGAGCGCACGATGTACAACCCCAGACCCACGCCGGTCTTGTCCATGCTTCTGGAGCGGTCGGTTTTGTAGAATCGGTCGAATACCTTGGAAATTTCATCCTTCGGGATGCCGTCGCCCGAATTTTTGATGTTGATGTAGGCGCGCTTGGGTTCAACCGTATAGCTCACCTCGACATAACCGCCCTCGTTTGCAAACTTGACCGCATTTTCCAGCAGGTTGTACACCACCTGATGAATCAAATCCTGATCGGCTTCGACCATAATCTTTCCGGTATCCTCCAGTCCGCGAATCTCCAGATGTTTGGCATCAATGGTCTGCTCAAAGGTGAAGATGCTTGACAGAACCGATTCGTTGACATCAAAAACAGTCGGGTTGAGCTTCATCTCCCCTGCCTCGATTTTTGCAATGTTAAGCATCGAACGCACCAGACGCGACAAACGCTTAACCTCATCAGAAACCAGTGTCAGATAATGCCGTTCTCTCTCCGGCGGAATGGTGCCGTCGAGGATACCATCGATAAAGCCGGCAATGCTGGTCATCGGCGTCTTCAGCTCGTGGGACACATTGGCAATAAACGAGCGGCGCACCGTTTCCTGCTGTGCCAGACTGTCCGCCATGTTATTGAATGCCATTGACAGTTTTCCAATTTCGTCCTGCTCACGTATCGGCACCCGAACACTGAAGTCGCCCTTGGCAAACGCCTCGGTTGCTTTAAGCATCTCCCGCAGCGGGCGCACCATGTTGCCGGTGACCACATGTACCAGTGCAAAGGTCACCACCAGCATCACCAGCGCACTCAGCAGGAACATTTTGAGAATGTCTCCCATAAATTCGGTCAGACCTTGCGCAGAGCTGGAAGCAAAGATGACCCCTGCAATCTGCCCGTCCGACAAGGTCAGCGGCACACCGGCGGTGTAGTAGGAGCTTTTGTAGATTTCTCCCATCTTGCCCACCTCGGTGTAGCAGCCGTTGTTTTTGACCTTCTGAATCATTTCCTCCTCAATCCCATACACCATATGGTTGCAGGTGGAGCGGTGGGTACACAACAGCACATCGCCCGACAGGTTTGCCAGATAGATGTCCGCATCCAGCGCCTTTGCCATCGGAATCCATGAGCTGGTCAGCAGCGCATTGTTGACCAGCTGGTATCTTCCGTCCACAGATATGATATACCGTTCGGTCATCTCCGCAGCATACTTGGCATTCTTTTCCAAAGCGCCCAGCTTGTCCTCCTTAAAATACTGTGCTGCAAACACCATGAAAATCACGCCCAGCAAAATGATGCTGGTCAGGATAATCGAACAACACATGGTAAAATATCTTCTTACCAGTCCTCGCTGCATAGATCTTCCTCCTTTGACACTTCTTGTCGATTTCCGTCAAAAAAGCCGCTGTATTCCTTGTACAGCGGCTTGGAACAGCTATTCCTTCACTTCAAATTTGTATCCGACGCCCCATACCGTTTTCAGGCTCCATTTGTCGGACACACCCTCCAGCTTTTCACGCAGGCGTTTGACGTGTACGTCCACCGTTCTGGAGTCTCCGTAATACTCAAATCCCCATACCTCGTTGAGCAGCTGGTCCCTGGTATAAACACGGTTTGGATTGCTTGCCAGATGGTACAGCAGCTCCAGTTCCTTTGGTGGTGTGTCGATGACCTTTCCGTCCACCTTCAGCTCATATTTGGTCATGTTGACCACCAGCTTGTCATAGGAAACCTCCTTGACATCGCTGCCGGCCGAAGCTTTTCCGGTTCTTCTCATCACAGCCTTGATGCGTGCTACAATCTCTTTTGCATCAAACGGCTTGACCACATAGTCGTCGGCGCCCAGCTCCAGACCCAGCACCTTGTCAAAGGTTTCGCCCTTGGCAGTGACCATGATGATCGGGCAGTTGGATTTTTTGCGGATGTCCCTGCACACCTGCCAGCCGTCCAGCTTTGGCATCATGATGTCCAGCAGCACGATGTCTGGATTTTCCGCATTAAAACGCTCGATTGCCTGCTCGCCGTCTGCCGCAAGCACTACGGTATATCCTTCCTTTTCCAGGTATAATCTCAGCAGCTCCGCAATATTCTGGTCGTCATCTGCAACCAGGATTTTTCCCATAGACATAAATTGCTCCTTTTCTCCGCTGCCCTGCAAAAATCCCCCAGCCGTGGCGCCGCAGCAGCGGACAGACGCCATGGATATGTGCCGCATTTTCTTCTTTATTATAGCACAAAACCGAAGGGCTTGCACCCTGTTTTTTGTCGAAAATCCCCTCGGGCTTTACTATTTATTATACTAAACTGTGCCGAAAAATGGTGAAAAAACTTTAAACAGATTTTGCCAAACCGATGAAATCTCCATCTTCGATTTTGGCAGCGCAGCTCTTGCCTAAACTGTCGACAAAGGATATAATAAAGGTGTATCTGCTTTTTTCACTTATAGAAAGGAACGAATCAATATGAAACTTGGTATCGTGGGTCTGCCGAACGTCGGCAAGAGCACACTTTTTAATGCAATCACCAACGCAGGCGCACAGTCTGCCAACTACCCCTTCTGCACCATCGAACCAAACATCGGCACCGTTGCTGTTCCCGACCACCGACTGGATGCACTGGCAAAGATGTACGACCCGGAAAAGATTACCCCTGCTGTCATCGAATTTGTGGACATCGCAGGTCTGGTCAAGGGCGCTTCCAAGGGCGAGGGTCTGGGAAATAAATTTCTCTCCAACATCCGCGAGGTGGATGCCATCGTCCACGTCGTCCGCTGCTTTGAGGACGGAGAGATTGTCCATGTAGAGGGCAGCATCGGTCCGCGCCGCGACATCGAGGTCATCAATCTGGAGCTGATTTTTTCCGACCTGGACATTCTGGACCGACGCATCGACAAAGCGGTCAAAGCTGCCAAAGGTGACAAAAAATATCTGGCAGAGGTCGATCTGCTCAACCGCGTCAAAGCCCATCTGGAGGAGGGCAAATCCGCCCGCAGCATGGACTTTACTGACGAGGAAAAACAGATTATGGCGGACATCCCGCTGCTTTCCAACAAGCCAATCATCTATGTTGCCAACATGAGCGACAACGACTTCAACGGCAAACTGGACTCCAACCCCTTCTATAACGAGGTGCTGGAGGTTGCCCGCGAGGAAAACTCGGAGGTCGTTCCGATCTGTGCCCGTCTGGAGGAGGAAATCTCCGATATGTCCACCGAGGACAAGATGATGTTCCTGGAGGAGCTGGGCTTGCAGGAATCCGGTCTGGACCGTCTGATCAAGGCTGGCTACCACCTGCTCGGACTCATCTCCTACCTCACCGCAGGCAAACCGGAGGTCCGCGCATGGACCATCACCCGCGGCACCAAAGCACCGCAGGCTGCCGGCAAAATTCACAGCGACTTTGAGCGCGGCTTCATCCGTGCAGAGGTCATCTCCTTTGAGGACCTGATTTCCAACGGTTCCATCGCTGCTGCCAAGGAAAAGGGTCTGGTCCGCTCCGAAGGCAAAGAGTATGTGATGCAGGACGGCGACGTTGTTCTCTTCCGCTTCAACGTATAAATCCAAAACAGCAGCCCTCGACCGATTTTACATCGGTCGAGGGCTTTTTCTTTGCGCGTTCTTATCTGTCTGGATTGATTTTCTTTTCTTCCCTGTGTTACACTGAAAACAGCCCATCCAACTGGTTGTACATACAGGAGGTGTCTTGATGAAAACCTTTTCTCTTCTTGCCCTGATTTGGACCCTCTACTATCTGGCAAAACGCATCACCGGAAACCTGCTGACCACTGCCGACCTGGTGGTATGCGGCTCTGTCCTGATTTTTTGCGTCGGCAATCTGCTGGTTGGCATCTATCAGAAATATCGGACATCCCACTCCAAAAAGGAGGACTCCCATGGAAGATAAAAACCGCAAGCTCGAAGAGCTTCTGCAAACACCCTGCTATTTCATTGATTTTCTGCCGCAGCCGATACCGCCGGCTGCCCTTTCACAGTTTCGCACCATACAACACCACCTGCTCAACAGTGAAAAACGGCAGGAAATCAAAAATCGAATCGTCAATATCCTCCTCAAGCTGCTCTGTTTTTTTCCTGCCTGCGTCCTGTGGGACGGCTGGAAGGAACAGCCCAACCCACAGTTGATTGAACAGGCGGTCGACACCGGCATGGAAAACCACTCCGGTTCACTGTACCTGCTGTTTTGGCAGGAGGAATCGCTGCTGGTCTTTGAATGGGATACCCTCAGCCTTTCCCTCTACCATCCGTCGCAGCAGCTGCTCAACTTGGCGCAGACGATTGCCCGCTCCGAAGGCTTTTTCCTGTACCAATCCTGACGATTCAATCGTTCTATCTGCCAACAGCAAAAAGCCGATGTGACAAATTGTCACATCGGCTTTTATTTTGTATTGCATCCGCCGCTTACAAAACGACGATGGCTTTTTCCTGCTTTTTGACCACTCTGCCTACGATGGCATTGCAGATGGTCACCCCTTTGAGCTTTTCCACCAGCTCATATGCCTTTTCCTCCGGCAGTGAAATCAGCAGACCACCCGAGGTGATTGGGTCCACCAGCAAATCCTGGATGTGCTGTGGAACGCTGTCGGCAAATTGAACGTCGTCCTTTACAAATGCCAGGTTGTTGTATGCACCCGATGGGATGATACCCATTTTGGCAAAGTCGATTGCCGCCTCGATGATTGGAATGTCCTTGCTGAACAGCTCGATGGTCACATCGCTTCCCTTTGCCATCTCGCTGGCGTGTCCCACCAAACCAAAGCCGGTGACGTCGGTGCAGGCATTTGCGCCCACTTCCATCATCACGTCCTTGCCGTACTTGTTGAGGGTCGCCATCGCTTCCACCATCTGGTCATAGGTCTGCTGGTCGAGCAGCTGCGCTTTGTTCGCAGTGGTCAGCACGCCGATGCCCAAAGGTTTGGTCAGCACCAGCAGGTCGCCTTCCTTGCAGTTGCTGTTTTCCATTACATGGTCGGGATGGATGAAGCCGGTGACACACAGTCCATACTTCGGCTCAGAATCCTCGATGGTGTGTCCGCCTGCAATAATGGCTCCGGCTTCCTTGACCTTGTCTGCACCGCCCTGCATGATTTTTGCCATAATGTCCATCGGCAGGCAAGTCGGGAAACAGATCAGATTCATCGACAGCGTCGGGTCGCCGCCCATCGCGTAAATATCGCTGAGAGAATTGGCTGCCGCAATCTGACCAAAGGTATATGGGTCGTCCACGATCGGAGGGAAAAAGTCCACGGTCTGCACGACCGCCAGGTCATCTCGAACCTTATAGACCAAGGCGTCGTCGCTGGTGTCAAAACCTACGATCAATTTTTCGTCGGTAAATTTCGGTAACTGGTGCAGAACCTGCGCCAGGGCCTGCGGGCCTATTTTTGCTCCTCAGCCTGCCCCTTTTGTCATCTCGGTAAGGCGTCTTGTTTCTGCCATACTTTTCTCCTCCTTTAGGCGTTCGCGGGTAATTCCTACTAATTCAGTATACCCTCCTGTGTATCGTTTGTCAAATGGATTTTCTTTCAATCTTATCGCTGTCTTATAGATAATTTGTATATATTCCTACTTTGTTTATATCCAAAAACAATAATATGCCCTGTCGATTCAGTTCCATTTCCTATCGAAATATGTTATAATGAAGGTGTTCTCATTTGTTTTTTCAATTACTACCATAGAAGAAACGAGGTCTCATTTTATGGATTTCAAACAGCTGGAAGCTTTTGTCTATGTCGTCAAGCTCAAAAGCTTCTCCAAGGCTGCACAGCGTATCTATCTGACCCAGCCAACCATCAGCGCCCACATCAACTCCCTGGAAAAGGAGCTTGACACCAAGCTGATTGAACGCGGCACCAAGTATGTCTACCCCACCAAACCGGGAAGCATCCTGTACCAGTATGCCATCAAAATGCTCAACCTGCGTGACGATGCCTGCTGCTCGGTCAAAAACTACAACAAGGAGCTAAAAGGCACCCTGTCCATCTGCGCTTCCACCGTTCCTTCCCAGTACATTTTGCCTAAGGTGGTCTCCGCCTTCCGCGAGGAGTACCCACACGTCACCTTCAACATCCAGCGGCAGGACAGCGAACTGGTGGTGGAAAATATCGCCAAGGGGATGGCGGACATCGGCTTCTGCGGAACCGATACACACAATCCCGATTGCGTATTCGAAAGCTTCATCAAGGACCATCTGGTCATCATCACCCCGAACACCGAGCGCTTCCGCCAGATGCAGAGCAGCGGCATGAAGGCAGAGTTTCTAAAAAATGAGCCGATCATCCTGCGGGAGGACGGCTCGGGCACCCGCAAGGAGATGGAGCATTTTCTGACCAAGGCGGGCATCGACATCGGTGAGCTGAAGGTGGCAGCCCAGTTCAACGACCCGGACAGCATCAAGCATTCGGTCAGCCAGGGCATGGGCATCTCCATCATCTCCAAAACGGCGGTGGAGGACTATGAAAACTTCGGTCTGCTGCTCAGCTTCGACCTCAGCGGTATCTCGATGGACCGTTATCTCTACATCGTCAGCCACAAAAACAACCCGCTGCCTTTCATCGGCGAGGTGTTTCTCAATTTCGTGAAGATGTACTACGACAAATAGTCGTGACAAGTAGTCGTGACAAATAATCATTTCAGTTTTAAGTAAGGTTTATCAGAGTTTTGTATTTGTAAAATGGAGGAAAGCAATTTATGTCCCACATCGTTTTGGCAAAAGCATGGAACAATGGAAAATTTCTGCCCAACGGCGGCGGATACGGCATCCGTCTGACCAACTATTTTAAGGATGAATACCTGGACATCAACTGGGTTTCCATCACACTGGAGCTGGAGGGCTGGGAAAAACAGGTCGAACTTGCCATCAACACCGATGCCTTCTGGAGCCATGGAAGAGAGCTGCGCAGCGGTGTCATCGGAAAATGGCTGATTGCAAACGGAAAAGCAAGCTGGACAGCCGGACAGGAGCCGGAAATCTTTCTGCGTCCGCTGGGCGGCAGACACTTCGCCGCTTCTCTTCATGCAGAAGCGCCCACCGACAGCGTGGATGCCATTCTGGCAGCCACACAGCCGCTGGATGAATAAAATCGAACCCAAAAGGCAGACCGTGTCCGGTCTGCCTTTTTTTATTCCTTGAGCAGCTCAAACCACACCGATTGGATAAAATTTCGTTTTTCCCAAAAAACTTTTTCTTCCATTTTGCTCTCCTTACTTTTCCACATTTCCCCGTTGGAATTGTGGAAATCCTGCTCCCGTGAAAATTAACAGTTCATTCTTTGATTTTATATTACAAAACGTATAAAATAGAATTAAACTCCGTTTTAAATTCGGCAGCGCCCTTTGCCCCAAACAGCGCTGCAATCCATCTATAGAAAGGACGATCACAAATGACGATGCCTGATTTGACCGCAACCTCCCTTGTTCTGGAAGGCGGAGGCTTTCGCGGAATCTATACCAGTGGCGTACTGGATTATTTTATGGAGCAGGGTCTTTATCTGCCACAGGTCTACGGCATCTCTGCCGGCGCGCTCAATGCACTGGGCTACGCTGCCAAACAGCCCGGCAGAACCGCACAGATCAATTTCCGCTTCTGCCATGACAAACGTTACATCAGCGTCCACAATATGATTAAATATCGCTGCGCCTTCAACCTGGAATTTATCTTCGACACCATCCCCGAGCGCTATATCCCTTTTGACTATTCTACCTTCTTTTCCTCTCCGGTGCAAATCCACGTCGGCGCGACCAATCTTTTAACCGGGCGCTGTGACTTCTTTGGAAAAAACCAGATGGACAAAAAGCTCTTTCCTGCACGGGCATCGGCTGCCCTGCCGTTGTTTTCCTACATCTTCTACCTCAACGGCGTGCCGTATCTCGACGGCGGTATCGCCTGCCCCATCCCGATTGCCCGTTCGGTCCGCGACGGCAACAAAAAGCACGTCATCATCCTGACCCGAAATGCCTCCTTTGTCCGCAAGCCAACCTCCCATATGCACCTGATTCGCCAGGTCTACCGCCAATACCCCAACTTCATTGCCACCGAGGAAAAACGCCACCTCATCGACCGCCGCCAGCGCAGCAGCTGTGCGCTGTTGAGCAAAACCGGACAAGCCTTTGTCCTGCAGCCCAAGCAGCCGCTCACCATCAGTGCCATGCGTGCCGACGAGCAGTCCCTGCGCGAACTGTATATCCAGGGATATGAGGAAGCCAAGGAAGCCTTCCCGCAGCTGATGGAATTTCTTTCCTCTCCTGCGCAGTAAGCCCTATTACAAAGAAAATACGCTAACTAAAAAAGGAGCCTGACGGCTCCTTTTTTACTGTTCTTTTTTTCGGTTATCCACCAGCTGCGTCAGGTGCATCGGTCTGCCCTCAAAGCAGACAATCCAGTCGGCAGCCTGTGCCTGTGTACGGTCATGGGTAATCCAAAATGCCAGCGCACCGTCAACCCGCTCCCGAATCATCACCAGCGTCTGCGCTGCTGCCTGCTCATCCAAGCCCTTCAGCGGTTCATCCAGCAGGTACACCGTCCGGCTGCCGTACTGCTTTCCGTAAGCAAAAGCGCGCGCAATCGCTACCCTGCGCTGCATCCCGCCGGACAGCTCCTGTGGCAGGGCATCCTCCCAACCTGCCAAACCCAGCTGCTCTATCATCTGACAAATCCATTGCTCATCCGGCTGCTCCATCACCAGCCGGATATTTTCCCTTGCCGTCAGCTGCGGCACCAGCCGGTCCTCCTGAAACACATAAGCAAATTTTCTGTCCTCCAACCCTTCTACCCTTCCGCTGTCCGGCTTGAGCAGCCCGCAGAAGAGGTTTAACAGGGTGGTTTTTCCGGTGCCGGAGGGAGCAAAGATGCAGACCAGCCCGCTGTCGGGCAGCGTCAGGTTCAGATGCTCCAGCACACGCACGCCGTCATACTGCAAGGTCAAATCACACAGCTGCATCCCGCTCGCCGCCTTTCCTTCTTTTTTGGACGCTGTCGGTCACCCACAGCAGCAGCCGTTCCAACGCCACCGACAGCAGGATGATGACCAGTGTCCATGCAAACAAATCTGCCGTTTCCAGATACACCTTCGACTCATAGATTTTGGTCCCGATGGCAGTCAGCGGTCTGCCCAGCACCTCGGCAGCGATGCCCGATTTCCACGCAAGTCCCAGCGCACTGCTGACTGCCGACAGGAAAAAAGGCAGGATTGCCGGCAGATAACAGCAGTGGAAGGTTTTCCAGCCGGAAAGCTCGAACACCTTTGCCATCTCCAGCAGCTTTGGATCCGCGGCGGCAATCCCCTGACAGAGATTGTTGTAGACCAGCGGCAGCACCATGATGAAGGAGATGAGGGTCGCCAGCTGCTCGGTTTTGACCCACACCAACGCCAGAATGATAAAGGAGGCGACCGGAGTGGATTTGAGCACCCCGACCATCGGACGGACCATCGCCTGCACAAACTGCCAGCGCCACGCTGCCGCCGCCAGCAAAACACCGGCTGTCACCCCTGCGGCAAAGCCCAGCAGGATACGGCACAGGGAGGTCAACACCGTATACCAGAACTCCCCTTCCCTGCACAGCTGCCAGAGCCTTTGCAGCACCGCCAGCGGCGAGGGCAGCAGCAATGGGATGTCCACCGCCATCGCTGCCAACTGCCAGAGCAACACCCAAAGCAGCACCGCAGCCGGCTGCATCCACCGATGCGGCAAGGAAGCTTTATCGGTTGTAGTAGAAGTTTGCATCGGGAAGTTTTCCTCCTACCGATTTTGGATTTGCCTGATACAGCACCTCCAGGAATCCGCCTGCAATCTGCTGCATCTGCTCGCCCTGCACAAAGACGATGTTGCACGCCGGGATTGCCTTGCGTGCCACCGGTGCCTTGACAATGTTGTACTGTTCTGCCAGTTGGGCTGCGTGCTCCAGTCCCTCTGCGCTGGTCACCGTCTGGACCGAGCGTTCATACTCGTCCAAAAACAGGTCCAGCGCTTCCTTGTTCTGCTGTGCAAACTCGGTGCGCACCACTACGCAGCCCATCGTCAATCCGCTGGCTCCGTCGGTCGCCTTGTCCCATTCTTCGGTCATATCCAGTGCAACCCGCAGCGTTTCGTTCTGTCCCATCACCGAGGTCACAAACGGCTGTGGAAGCAGCGCCACCTGCGCTTCGCCGGAAGCCAGCAGCGGCGCGATCTCACTGTTATCGGTCTTATAAACAACGGTAACATCCTCGCCTACCGTCAGCCCGTTCTTTTCCAGTACCAGATTGAGGGCATACTCCGGTGTAGAACCCTGTCCGGTGGAGTAGATGGTCTTGCCCTTGAGGTCTGCCACCGACTGGATACTCTCTCCGGCTTCCACGATGTACAGCACACCCATCGTGTTCAGCGCCGCCAGCTGTACGCCGCCCTGTGTCTTATTGTACAGGGTAGCTGCCACGTTGGTCGGCACCGCTGCGATGTCCAGCTCACCGGACACCACCTTGGCAACCACCTCGTCCGGCGCGGTTGCAAGGGTGACCTGATAATCGTTTGCTGCTTCTCCCTTTTCGTTCTGCTCCAGCAGCTCCAACATTCCCAATGCGGTCGGACCGCTCAGTGCCGCCAGATTGACCTTTGTTTTTTCTGTTGGTTTTTCTTCTGGCGTTTTTGCTGGCTGTTCAACCTGTTCCGTCTGCTGTGGCTGTGTTTCTTCCCTTTCGGTGCTCTGAGAGCAGGAAATCATCGAAAGTCCCATCGCCAAAGCAAGGGCTACTGCCAATATTCTTTTCATTTTCATGGATCATTTCCTCTTTTCCCGGGAAATACTCGGTTCCTCCATCAACTGGATGACCCTGCCTTCCCGTTTGATCACTCCGTCCTGTTCCAGCTGCTGCACCACGCGGTACAAGGAGGTCCTGCCGATGTTGAGTACCTCGGAGAGTTTAACCATCGACACCCCTTCACACCGCTGCTGCGGCTGCTGACGAAGGAAGGACAGCAATGTCTGCTCGGCATTGGGTGCGGTAAAGCTGGCAATCCTTCGGTTCAGGAACTGGATTTTGTCGGACAGAAAGCGGATGTAGTTGAGAGATACCTGCGGATTTTCCAGCAGACGCTGCATTGCCTCAAGGGACAAAAACAACACCTTGCAATCGGTCCTTGCCCGAACGGTGGTGACATACTGCTCCCGCTGCACAAACAGCGCGGCTGCACCAAAACATTCCCCTGCCGAAAGCTGGTTGAGAAGCACCTGTTCCCTCTCCACCACTGCTTTGCCGCGCAGAAGGATGCCCAGACTTTTGCTGTAATGTGCCGGAGAATAAATTTCCTCTCCCTTTGCAAAGCAGCGACTCTGTCCGTTCTGCTGCAAAAACAATTCTGCCCAGCAGCTGTTCACTCCCTCAAAGAGCATACAGTCCAACGCCTTCTGAAATTCCGCCTTCGATTCCTTCAAATTAATCCACCTTCCTCCTGATAAATTGTTCCATTTGGTACAATTTATTGCGCTTTTATTGTACTGTCTCCGAACGAAAATGTCAATATCCTTTGTTCTGTTTTATCATCTGCCAGAAAAAAACAGGAGCCTTTACATAAAGACTCCTGTAAAAACATTCTTCTTTTTAACGGTTGAAGGGCGCTTCCTCCTCGGCGCGCTCCCGCAGGTCGAATTCACGGTCGATTTCCGCAAAGATGTACTGATACATTTCACGCGCCATCCGATAAAAATTGCGCACCATCTTATAGGTATACTCCCGCTCGATGTCTGCCGGATACCTGGTTTCGATGTAGCACTGGTTTAAGTCCGCACTTTCATCAAACCACTGGTGAAAGCCCTTGTCGTACTTCTTTGCCTGCCGACAAAGCCAGGTCAGGTTGTGTCCGTCCACCAGCACATCCGACTTGAGAAGGATATATGCTTTCAACGCCTTTTCAATCGCCTGCTGACAATGAAAGGCACTCAGACGGTAGCAGCGGTCATCCTCGGAAAGGATTTTGGCTGCAATCAAATCCTGACTGGAATGCTCCAGCCAGTCGTAGTACCGACGGCTGTCATTGCCGTTGTGCATTCTGGAACGGTTACCTCCCATAGCGCACCCTGCCCTTCTGACTGATTCGGTTTGCAAATGCACTCAACTGCTCGGACAGCTCTTTAAATTCCTCATCGGTATACAAGATGATGTCGTACGGAATTTCGCTGTCCACCTCGTCATAGATGCGGGTGAGCATCTTTTTCTTGTCTGGAATATTGCCCACGATGCACAGCTTAAAGGAAAGCAGGTGTCCGTCCATATCGTACTTGGTATTGTATTCGATTACTTTACTTGGAGAAAACAGTTCGACGATTTTGTCCACCGTCTGCTCAATCACCCGGTCCTTGTGTTCTTCCATCGCTACACGCACTTCCTTTCTCAACCATCACAGATAATCATTCGGGTCGATGTCGTCCAGCGTATCCACCACGATATTGTCCTTTTTGGTCGGCTTGGGCGGCAGACCGTGGCGTCGGCGCCAGCGATTTTCTTTTTCTTCCTCGCTGAGCCCTTTGTCCATACACAGCACAAATAGCACCAGGCTGAGCAAAAACAGCAGCGCGCTGATGCTGGTCAGCCGTTCAAAGTTGATGGGACCGTACTGCGCAAAATCAGAATACCCCAGTTTTGCATCCACTCCCAGCACCGCCATCACCTCGCCGTCGGCGTTGCGCAGCGGCAGATAGGTGATGATATAGCTGTCGTCCAAAATATCCGGAACATACGCTTCCTTTCGCCGTCCTTCAAACTGCTCCTGCAAAATGGAGATACAGCGGCGGGTATAGCGCTCGTCGGTATATTCCTCGCCAATGGCGTGGTAATCCACACCCGCCTGCAAATCCTTTGCATAATCTGCATCTGCCAGATATGCGATTCTTCCTTCCAAGCCCTGATACAGGATGTACGCCCGGTCGTAGGAAAGGGTCTGCTTGGCACGGGAAAGAAAGCCGCACAGGTTCTGGTAAAAGACCGTTTCGCTCGGGTAATCCAGCAGCGACTGGATGCGCAGTCCATTATAATATTCCATCGACATAGCCAGCGAGCTTGCCTCTGAAAGCGACTGCTCTCCAAGCGAGGTGACCGCATCCCGTTTTCGGTTGAGCGGAATTGCCACCGAAAGGATCGCCACCACCGCCGACAGCAGCACCACCGTCAGCAAAATTCCTCTGACCCGTCTGGAGGTCATCAGACGGTTTAACATAGTTATCATTCCTTTATATCACGATTCGAAGCAAATTCACAGGCAGCATCGGTCTGCCTTTAGATTATTATACCATCTTCGGCGACATTACTCAATCAAAACCCGCATTTTCTTGCAACAATGCCGCCTGTTCCACGTTGCATCCGTTCTCTTTTTTTGATACAATAAGAGCGAATAGCATTGTGCTTAAAACCGTTTTGATAAATTGACGATGCCGCACAAATCCTTACCTCTATTGAATTCCTTATGAAAGGTGCGATACGATTATGAGCGTAAATTCCCAACTGTTAAGAAAAATCCCGAAGGTGGACGAGCTGCTGCGTCTGCCTGAGCTGTCCGAGCTGTCCTGCCCGCACACCGTCCTGACCGAGTCGGTCCGCGAAACCATCGACCGGGTGCGCCAGCAGATTCTGTCCGGCGAACAGCCTTCCCTGGAGGCAGAGCAGCTGTGCCGGCAGGTGCTCGCTCTGGTACACAAAAAAACGACCATGAGCCTGCGTCCGGTCATCAACGCGACCGGCATCGTCCTGCACACCAACCTGGGACGTGCCCGCCTGAGTGATGCCGCTGTCGAGGCAATCCACAGCGTTGCACAGGACTACAACACCCTGGAATACAACCTGGAGAAAGGCTCCCGCGGCAGCCGTTACTCCCATGTTGAAAAACTGATTGCCAAGCTGACCGGCACCGAAGCTGCCATGGTGGTCAACAACAACGCCGCAGCTGTTATGCTGGTACTCAGCACCATGACCAAAGGAAAAGAGGTCATCACCTCCCGCGGCGAGCTGGTCGAGATTGGCGGCGCCTTCCGCGTACCGGAAATCATGCAGCAGAGCGGCGGCACCCTGGTGGAGGTTGGAACCACCAACAAGACTCACCTGTCCGACTATCAGAACGCCATCACCGAAAACACCGGCGCTCTGCTGAAGGTCCACACCAGCAACTTTAAGATTATGGGCTTCTGCGAAGAGGTTTCTCTGGAAGAAATGGTCGAGCTGGGTCATCAGCACGACATCCCGGTCATCTACGACCTTGGCTCCGGCGCGATGGTCCGCCTGTCCGACTATGGCATCCAGGATGAGCCAAACGTGCTGGACTCTGTCAAATCCGGCGCTGACATCATCAGCTTCTCCGGCGACAAGCTGCTGGGCGGTCCACAAGCAGGCATCATCATCGGACGCCGCGAATACATCGAAGCAATGAAGAAGAACCCGCTCACCCGCGCCTTCCGTATCGACAAACTCACCCTTGCCGCACTGGAAGCTACCCTGCGGGAATATCTGGACCCTCAAGAGGTCATCCACCGAAACCCCACCCTGCGGATGATCACCGCCACCATGGACGACCTGGTGCCGATGGGTCAGCAGCTGCTGGAAGCGCTTCAAAAGGTCTGTGACGGCAGCTACCGCGTCACCCTGACCGAAGATTTCGGACAGGTCGGCGGCGGCTCGGTGCCAACCCAGATGATTCGCAGCTCGGTGGTCGCTGTCGAACCGACCCGCATCTCTTTGGATTTGCTGGAAACACGCCTGCGCGAGCACGACCCGCTGCCGGTCATCGCCCGCATCTCCAAGGACCGTCTGTTGCTGGATGTGCGCACCATCGAATCCCGTCACTTTGATTATGTTGCTCAGAGCATCCTGGACTGCTGTTCCAAATAGTTCTTTCTCACCCGACCCTGTCCTGCAAAGGGCAGCTTTCACAAAGGAGCCACGCACATGAAAAATATCATCATCGGTACCGCCGGACACGTTGACCACGGCAAAACTGCCCTGATCAAGGCATTGACCGGCATCGAAACCGATCGCATCAAGGAAGAAAAGAAACGCGGTATCACCATCGAGCTGGGCTTTGCCTACCTCGACCTGCCCGACGGCGAAAAGGCAGGCATCATTGATGTGCCGGGGCATGAAAAGTTTGTCAAGAATATGCTGGCAGGCGCAGGCGGCATCGACCTTGCCCTGCTGGTTGTCGCCGCAGACGAGGGCTTTATGCCACAGACCCGCGAGCATCTGGGCATCCTGTCGCTGCTGAACATCTCAGAGGGCATCATCGTCGTCACCAAAAAGGACATGGTCGATGAGGACTGGCTGGAAATCGTCTGTGATGAGGTCCGCCAGGAGGTGCAGGGCACCTTTTTGGAAAATGCGCAGATCATCCCTGTTTCCTCCTACACCGGCGAAGGCATCGAACAGCTGCGGCAGGCTATCTTTACCATGATCGACCAGAAGACCCAGATCAAAAATCTGGATGTCCCCTTCCGCATCCCGGTCGACCGCATCTTCTCGGTGGAGGGCTTTGGTACTGTCATCACCGGCACTTTGATCGAAGGAACGATGAAGGTCGGCGACCCGGTCACCGTCTATCCGTCCCGCATCGAAAGCCGCATCCGCAACCTGCAGGTCCACTCGCAGGATGTGCAGGAGGCATACGCCGGTCAGAGGGTCGCTGTCAATCTGGCGGGACTGAAAAAGACCGACCTCAACAAGGGTGACGTCATTGCTGTACCTGACTCGATGCACACCACCATGATGATCGACATCCACCTCACCGTCCTGAAGGACTGCGACCGTGAGATTCGCAATGCCACCCGCCTGCATCTCTACCACGGTGCGCGGGACATTCTGTGCAAGATCGTCCTGCTCGACCGCGACAGCGTGGGCGCCGGCGAAAGCTGCTACGCGCAGCTGCGCCTGGAGGAGGAGATCGCTGTCAAGACCGGCGACCGCTTTGTCCTGCGCTTCTACTCTCCGGTGGAAACCATCGGCGGCGGCGTCATCCTCGACTCCAACCCCTTTAAGCACAAACGCAACGATGCGGCTGTGCTGGAATCGTTAAAGCTCAAAGAAGGCGGCTCCGACCGCGAAAAGATCAGTGCTGCCCTGCGGGATTATTCCGCCCGCTTTGAAACGCTCGACTTTTTGCAGATTCAAACCGGCATCCCCAAAGAGCAGTTTGAGCAGCAGATCAACAAGCTCATCAAGGACAAGGTTGCCTTCCGTGTCAGCGACAACGTTGTCATCCACACCGACTACCTCAACCGCTTAAAGGACAGCGCCGTCAAACTGCTGGAAAGCTACCACAAGGAAAATCCTCTGCGTGAGGGCATGAAGAAGGACGAGTTCCGCAACAAGCTCATCAAGTACGAGGACATCTCGGTGGTGGATAAGATCACCGATTCGCTGGTCAACCGCAAGGTTCTCAAGTATGTCAACAACTGCGTTGCCCTTGCCGACTTTGAGGTACAGCAGGACAACAACCAGCAGGAGATTGAAAACGCCTTTTTGCAGGGCGGCTTCTCTCCTGAATCGCCCGACCAGATTGCTGCCCGCTTCCCGAAGGTGAAAAACTTTAAGCAGGTGCTGGAATCACTGGTCAACACCGGTAAACTGGTGCGTGTGGAGGAAAAGATTCTGCTGCACGCCGACTACTACAACAAGGCGCTCACCCTTGCCAAGGAGCACGTCGACCAGAATGGTCAGATCACCCTGGCAGAGATGCGCGACCTAATGGGTGCTTCCCGAAAATTTGCCGTTGCCGTTCTGGAATACTGGGACAAACGCGGCATCACCAAAAAGGTCGGCGACGCCCGCACCTTTAAATAAGATTTTATATCGTCCCATCAAAAAGGGTCGTGTATCGTCAGCGATACACGACCCTTCTTTTCTTCTATGTTTTTATTCCTGCTGCTCCGGTGGCTCCTCATCTGAAATAGTCACGGTAACAGCGGCTCCTGCCGTACAGGGGAAATTTCTAAAATCCTTTGTCAAATCCCCCGCTTCCACCTGCTGCCCGTCAACGCCCAACTTTGCCCAGAGGGTGACCTCTTCCCCGATTGCAAACGGCGTCTTTTGTTCGATTCGTTGGTCTATCACTGTCTGTGTCTGCTCAAAACCGGTCCCGATACTGCTGTAACTTGCCTTGGAAAATCCATTTTCGTCTATCAGGTAAAGGTCACATTCTTTGGTCGTCAGGCGTATTGCAATGCGAAGCGATTCGGATTTCTGCTTTACCTTTTCAAACATCTTACCCTGTTCTTTCCACTCTCCGTCGCGATAGCTCCAAAGGGAAATCTTCCACTGTTTGGCATCTTCGTTGAGGTTCAGGTCAACAAACTGCAATTCACTCTGGAACGGACGAAGCACCTCGGTGGTTTCCCGGGAAAAGCTGCTCGGCGCAACCGACAACTCCGGCTTCTGCATCGAACAAGCACAGCAGGCAATCGACAAAGCTGCCGCCAATAAAATCCCTGTCCATCTTTTCATCGTAAGATCTCCCCTTTTCTGTTCTATGGCTTTATTCTAGCAAAAATTTTGCCGAAACTCAATGGGCATATTCTACAATTACCACAGTGTTTCTTTATTCATTCTCACTTTGCCGGAAACGGATTTGCCTTTGTCTTAACAAAGCCAAAAAGGAATCGACACTTTTTTGTGCAATCTTCCAATAATGCCACCACAAAATAGAAACTTCTTGCCAATACTCTTTTTCTGTGTTATACTAGTTAAGCATTTGGGAGTGGATGGGTGCTGGTGTGCCCTCTGGTCTTCAAAACCAGTAATTGCAGTTAGTAGCTGCATAGGTGGGTTCAATTCCCACACATTCCCGCCACAAGCTCATTCCAATCGGAATGGGCTTTTTTGTTGAATTTAATTGTTTGCTGGAGTAGAATAAAGAGGAAGATTCTTAGGGAGGCTTTACTATGAAACGAGTTTTAGTCACCGGTGGAACTGTTTTTGTCAGTCGTTTTGTTGCAACATGGTTTGCCGAAAACGGATATGAGGTTTTTGTTTTAAATCGCGCCAATCGTCCTCAGCCACAAAATACCACATTGATTCAAGCTGACCGTCACCAGCTTGGCTCTTGTCTGAAACATCTTTCTTTCGACGCTGTTCTCGATGTTACCGCTTACGATGCACAGGATATTCATGACCTGTTAAATGCGCTTGGCTCTTTTAACGACTATATTTTCATCAGTTCCAGCGCCGTCTATCCCGAAACCCTTTCTCAACCCTTTACGGAAACGCAACCACTTGGTCCAAATGCTATCTGGGGAAAATATGGAACAGATAAAATTGCCGCCGAACAAGCATTACTGCAATCTGTTCCAAATGCATATATTCTACGTCCCCCTTATCTTTATGGACCCATGCAGAACCTATATCGTGAGCCTTTTGTCTTTGACTGTGCTGTGCAAGGACGACCCTTCTATATCCCTGGGGACGGGAAGATGCCGCTGCAATTTTTCCATGTAGAGGATTTATGTCTCTTTATCCATCTGATTCTGCAAAACCATCCGTCCGACCATATTTTCAATGTCGGAAATAAAGAATCGGTCGATGTTAACACCTTTGTTCAACTTTGTTATCAGGTGGCTGAATCTCCGCTTTCTGTTCGACACGTTTTCTCTCATCCAAACCAAAGAGATTACTTTCCCTTTCACAACTATTCCTATACTCTGGATGTTACCCGACAAAACAATCTATTCCCTCAACAAAAAAATCTGTTGCAGGGTTTGAGGGAATCCTTTTCATGGCATCAATCTCATCCTGAGGATTGTGCCAAACGCAGCTACCTTACATTCATTGATCAACATTTTTAATAAAAAAAGAGGAACCGAAATCGGTTCCTCTTTTTTACATAGCTTACAGCTCGCTTGGTCCATCGTATGGTTCAAATTCGCCGGGGAAGAGCATCTCTTCCACAATCTGTGCACAATCCATCACGCAGCCGCGGCAGGAGCGCAGGCGGTCGGGCTTGCCGTCGGTTCCGCGCAGGTCAGAACAAATCATGCTGGTGTTCTTCTGCTCAAAGCGTTTTGCCATCTCTTTGCCCAGGTCAAAGGTTGCAAATTTGGATGTAGGCTGTGCGAGGTTGGCATCGGAATTTTTCAGTCCTGCCAGCATCATCATACCGCATACGCTGCCGCAGGTCTGGAACATTCCTGCAATGCCCAGTCCATACGCCTCTGCTGCGCGAAAGGCGGTCTTTTCATCCATTCCCAACCGCTCGCAGTAGGTGCAGACGACCGCTTGACAGCAGTTATATCCGTCCTTATGTTTCTGTGCTGCTTCCCAAACTTTACTTCTTTCCATTTTTCTCGTTCCTTTCTTGTTTCCCGTTTATAAACAAATTGCCGCAAACAGATACAAAAGTACCAGCATTGCCGCATTCGCCGCTGTAAAGATTCCCAAATAGGGCAAAAGGTTTGCCTGCGGGGTGCGCGCATAAAGTTTAAAAGAAATCAGGCTTGCCAGCGAAGCCACCAGCGTCCCCAGACCTCCGATGTTGGTTCCCAGCAGCATCCCCTTTGCATCGTGGGTAAAATTGGACAGCAGCACCGCTGCCGGCACATTGCTGATGACCTGGCTGGATGCCACCGCGCACAACATGGTGTTCTTTTCCATAACATTTCCCAGGAAATGCTGCACCGATGGGATGGCGCCCATATTCCCCGCGAAGATAAAAAAGCAGATAAAGGTTGCCAGCAGCCAGTAGTCCACCTTTTTGAGCACCGAGCGATCCACCACAAGCAGAATCAGGACGGTGAGTAAAAAGGCAAGGTGATTTCCCACCAGATGCAGCACCGACAGCAGACTCAGCCCAAACAACGCAAGAAAAACTGCCAGCCTTTTGGGACTGCGGATGACCTCTTTATGCTCAAAGCGCACCTCGATCTGTCTATTTTTTCCCCACAGGCAGCAGATTGCCAGCAGGCAGAAGCTCACCGCCACCACCGGAACCGTCACGGCAAAGAAGGTTGCCGCATCCATCCCGTAAAAGCTGCTCAGGTACAGATTCTGCGGATTGCCCACCGGCGTCAGCATACTGCCGATGTTGGCGGCAATCGTTTGCAGGGTCACCACCCATGCCAGCTGCTGCATTTGATTGGTCAGCTGTAAAACCAGCACTGCAAACGGCACGAAGGTAATCAGCGCCACATCGTTGGTAATCAGCATCGAGGCAAAAAATGGCAGCATCACCAGTGATAAGGTCAGCAGGCGGCTGCTTTTCCTGCCTGCCAGCATCCGCTGGGACAGCACCAGAAAGGTCCCCTCCTGCTGCATCCCTGCCACCGCTGCCATCAGACAAAACAGCAGCTCCAGCACACGAAGGTCGATATACTCCAGATACTGCGCCGAGGGCGGCACCCACAGCATCGAAACCACTGCACAGACAGCTGCAATGACAAAGACCGGTTCCTGCTTCAAAAATCGCTTACAATTTTGCATATTCTCTACTCCTCACTTCTCCCTACCAGTATAGCGCAGCTTTTTCCTGTGTGCAACGAGTATTTTCCGAAAAAAAAGCACCCACAAAGGTGCTTTTTTTGAAGAATTTGACAAGATGGTTTAATGAAATTGGGAGGAATACAACCCTGCATACACGCCGCCTTTTTTCATCAGCTGTTCGTGGTTGCCCTGCTCGATGATGTCGCCGTGCTGAACGACCAGGATGGTATCGGCGTTTTGTACGGTGGAAAGTCGGTGTGCAATAACAAAGCAGGTTTTATCCTTCATCAGGTTGCGCATCGCCGACTGAATCTGCATCTCGGTTCGGGTGTCCACGTTGGAGGTCGCCTCGTCCAGAATCAGCATCTTCGCATCGGAGAGCATCGCGCGCGCGATGGTCAGCATCTGCTTTTGTCCCTGCGAGATGTTCAGACCATCTCCGTTGACGATGGTGTCATAGCCGTCCGGCAAGCTCATGATGTAATTGTGTATCTTTGCCGCTTTTGCCGCCTCGATGACCTCTTCCGGTGTTGCATCCGGTCGGCTGAAGGCGATATTGTCATAGATGCTTCCATAAAACAGCCAGGTGTCCTGCAAAACCATTGTGTACGCTGCACGCAGGCTCTTGCGGGTGATATCGTGGCTGTCATGTCCCTCCATCAAAATCTGTCCCTTCTGCGGGTCATAGAAGCGCATGAGCAGATTGATGATGGTGGTCTTGCCTGCACCGGTCGGCCCTACGATTGCCACCAGGCTGCCCGGTTTCGCGTGCAGGTTGAGGTCGTGGATAATCACCTTGTCCGGCTCATAGCCAAATTGGATGTCCTTCATCTGGACATCGCCCTTGACCTCCTCCAGCGGTTTTGCCTGCGGCAGGTCTGCTGCCTCCGCCGGTTCGTCGATCATGCGGAAAACGCGTTCTGCCGCCGCTGCTGCCGATTGCAGCTCACTGATGATGTTTGCCATCTCGTTGACAGGACCGGAAAACTTGCGGGAATACAGCACAAAGGAGGAAAGGTTGCCCAGCGAGACACTCCCCACCAGATACAGCAGAGAGCCGAAGATGCTGATGAGGGTCAGCGACAGGTTGTTGATAAAGCTGACCGATGGACCCACGGTACTTCCATAGTAGTCTGCCATATAGTAGGCTTCTACCGCCTCATTGTTTCGCTGGTCAAAACGTCCGACCATCGTCTGTTCCTGGTGATAGGCTTTGGTGGTCTTTTGACCGGAGATGATTTCCTCTACAAAGCCGTTGAGCTCACCCAGCTTTGCCGAGCGCTTGCGGAAGAGCGGGCGCACCTTTTTGGTGCGGTAGATGATGAACAGCACCGAAATAGGCACCGTGACTACAAACACCAGAATCAAAGGCGGAGAGATACGCAGCATCATAATAAAGGAGCCGATGACGGTGATGGCGCTGGCTGCAATCTGAAGCAGGTCGTTGGACAGCGAGGAATTGACCGTATCAATATCATAGGAAAGGCGGCTGATGATGTCGCCGGTCTGGTGGCTGTCAAAAAAGCGCACCGGCAGCTCCAGCAGCTTATCCACCAAATCTTTACGCATCTGATAAACAATCTTCTGGCTGATTTTGACCATCAGCACCGACAGCAGGTAGCTCAGTCCCGAAGAAAGTACATAGAACACCAGCATCAGCCCGCAGTAAAACAGCACCAAATCGAAGTTGGTCTGCCCCGGTCCGACACCGATGGCGTCGATGGCATAGCCGGACAGCATCGGTCCCAGCAGCGCCAGCAGGTTGCCGGTAACAGTCAGGCTGACCGCTGCCAGCACCATCCACTTGTGTTGCAGCAGATATTTTCCAAGCCGCAGGATGACCTTTTTGCGGTCCCTTGGTTTATGTTGATTCGGGTCGTTTGGTATCATCCAAAATCCCCTCCCATCTGAGATTCACTGATTTCACGGTAGACTGCACAGCTTTCCATCAGCTGTTCGTGGGTTCCGTAGCCAATTTCCTTTCCTTCATCCAGCACAAGGATGTGGTCGGCGTGCAGAATCGAGCTGACCCTCTGTGCGATGACGATGGTGGTGATGCCGTCATACTGTTCCCGCAACGCAGAGCGCAGCTGAGAATCGGTCTTATAGTCCAGCGCACTCGAGGAGTCATCCAGGATCAAGATTTCAGAATTACCCGCCAGCGCTCTGGAAAGCAGAACCCTCTGCTTTTGTCCGCCGCTGAGGTTGGTTCCTCTTGCGGTGACCATATGCTCAAACCGCTCCGGCAGGGTGTCGATGAACTCCATCGCCTGCGCAGAAACAGCTGCCTGCTCGATGCGCTGCTGCGGCAGGTTTCTGCCAAAATCAATATTCTCGCGGACAGTATCGGCAAACAGGACGTCATTTTGGAAGACCACTCCAAACTTGGTGTGCAGCTCGTGCGGCGGAATGGAGGAAACCTCCTGCCCGTTGATGCGGATGCTGCCCGCATCCTTCTCGTACAGGCGCATGAGCAGATTGATGATGGTGGTCTTGCCCGAGCCGGTTGCGCCGATAATACCCAGTGTTTCTCCCTTTTTAAGTTTAAAGGAGATATTGTCAATATTCTTGACCGATTTGTTTTTATAAGAAAAGCTGACATTTTCAAAGACAATGTGCTCTTCCTCGTTTTTCTTCGGTTCGTCGGTCAGCTCCATATCCTCCGGTGTTTCCAGGACCTCCTGGATTCGTCCTGCCGATGCACTGGCGCGGGAGTACATGACGAACATTCGGGTCACGGTCAGCATGGCGTTCAGGATGATGGTAAAATAGGACAGGAATGCGATAATGACACCGGGTTGGGTGCTGCCTTCGTTGACACGGTAGGCTCCCACCAGAATAACCAGGGTCAAACCGATATTCAGCAGCAGGTTCATCATTGGGTTGGTGATACCCATGCGGATGGCAGCGCGGCTCTCGCGGCGAACCACCTCAGCATTGACCTGTGCAAAATGTTCCTTCTCCTGTTCGACCTTGGAAAGCGCCTTGATGACACGGATTCCGGCGATGCTTTCCCGCACGGTGCGCACCATCATGTCGATGCCCTTTTGCAGGTAGCCGTACATCGGAATACCCTTGCGGGAGACCAGCCATACCACCAGTGTGATGAACGGCAGGACCGAAATCATCACCAATGTCAGCACCGGCTCCATCGTCATGGTGATGCAGATGCCGCCGATGAGCAAAATCGGTGCACGGATTCCCATTCTTTGCATCATTCCGATGACCTGGTTGACGTTATAGGTGTCGGTGGTCAAGCGGGATTCCAGCGACGGGATGGAAAACTCGTCGATCTGCCGACAGGACAGATAGGATATTTTTTTAAACAAATCGTGGCGTACCGCCCGGGTGGTATCTCTTGCGACCGATGCTGCCACGCGGTTTGCATAGATGTTCATCAGCAATGCCAGCACGGCACAAATCGTCATGTACAGTCCCCAGATCAACACCCGTTTGGTGTCTTTGAGCGGGACGATGTTGTCCAGGATGTAAGAAAGCATCCATGGAATCAGCAGTTCGACCACCGTTCCCAAAAACTTGGTCAAAACCCCAACGCTCATACGGGGCACATAAGGTTTTAAATACGGAAATATTCCTTTCATCGCTCTACCGATCTCCCCTTCCTATCTCCCCTTCAGACTTTCTTGTGCCGCAGTTTGTGCCCGCTGCATCAGCTTTTCCAGAGCGACAACCAACTTCTCCTGTTCTTCCTCGCTGAACTCTTCCAGCAGATATTCGTTCCACTCCTTCATCACCAGCCGCACGTGCGGCAGCAGCTCCTGCATCTTCTGGGTGGGATATCCCCTCCATCCCCGCCGGTCGGTCGGGTCCTGTTTGCGCATGATCAATCCCTTTTCTTCCATCAAGGTAATCTGCCTGGTCACGCTGCTTTTATTGACGCACAGCTCCCGGGAAATCTTTTCCTGGGGAATACCCGGTTCCCGACAAATCAGCAGGATGTACGGGTGCTGGCACTGGGTAATGCCATATCCGCGCAGACGGTTTGCGTAGACAACTCCGTTGCATCGAGAGATGCGGTTGATATACTTCATGATTCCGTTCATCTTTTTCCCTCCTTTTCATAACACACAAACTTACATCCACAACCGTTGCACATGCAAAAGTTTCAGTGCGCAAATGTTGCGTATGCAACTTATAAGTATTATTATACGCTCATTTTCCAAAAAATCAATCGTCCAATTTCCTATAAAAATTTCTTTTATTTTGTGCGAATCCTAAAGAAGCGATTTTCTCCCCTTTGTTTTTCACATTTCTTTCCCCATCCGGTTTAAAACTGCGCGACACCGGCTGTCGTCTGCTCATTTATATGGTATAAGAACGCAAAAACGTGTCTGACAATACCGTCAAACACGTTTTTTAAGAGGAGCCATATTTTAGATGCCATCCTGCATCAACAAAAATATCCCTTAACCGTGTATTTCAATCTCTATTGGGTCGCCGTCTTTATCGCAAAGTTCTTTAAACTCTTTTAAAATCCCTTTTAGGATTTGAACACTAGTGCCTAACTCTTTGGATACAGAATCTTCCCCTACTATTATTACTTTGTCTGCATCACACTCGCTCCGTAACAAATCCCAAAATGCACTCCAGTTTTCCCCGTAAAAATCAGGAAAATGAAACGCCTTTTTAATTCTCTGATGAATCTCTCCCAAGTACTTGCAGTCGGTTAAGTCCAGTGTGACGATTTTTTTCTCTTTCATTGCGCATAACCTCCTTTAAATGATTTCTAAAAATGTCTCATAATGATTATCGGTAACAAACAGCAATCCATCGTTCGACCATGACAAACGATGACCGTTTCGTCTTCCTCTATAATAGTTGATGTCTGCCTCATACCAAACCCTCCCAGAAATCTGTGGCAAACGGTTATCATCATTTCTGTAAATTCCCATAGTAACCATTTTTCCAGGCGCAAACTTAGCGGGTGATTTACCTTTTTCCCAGCCTAAAGATAATAATTCGTCTCTGGTGATATAATAGTCCGGCAGGTCTGCAATATACTTCATCCAGTAATCGGCACCGTTTTGTCCGTCCTTTGTTCCCTCTCCGGCAATCACTGCTTCCATCGATTTTATCTTGCACCGGCAGTTTGGGTGAAACGGTGGTTCTGTGTCCGGTGTCTCATCCATCTGATAGATTTGACCGTGGCAGGAACGACACTTTGGACAGGTTTTTAAATCCAAAGTAGCAACCCAGTTTTTATAATTCTGGCTCTCCTGTGTGGGCGGCGAATAAAAATCCAATAGACCTTTTGTCAAGATACAGAACATATCCTGTGAAATGGCATATCCGCACATCTGTTTTACATACATTTTAACATTCCCCTATTTGGTGGTAAAGATAAGTCTTTTCACCAATAGGGAGAAATCACTCAAAAATTGCCCTGTTTTGTACAACTTTCGAGGATGTTCATAAATAATTTACATTGAACCAATGCGAACCTCTCTCGGATAAATAAAAAGAGCGGAGCTTTCGCCTGAAAGATTCAGACGAAAACCCCGCTCTTGCTCTCAAAAAGTTTTTATATTTTTCTTTCACGGAAAATCATTTTGAAGTTTACGCTCTAAAGGCGCAAAGCCGTATATAAACAAAAATCGGATGGACACTTTTGTGTCCATCCGATTTGGTGGGCGAGGGTGGATTCGGACCACCGAAGTCACTGACAACAGATTTACAGTCTGCCCCCTTTGGCCACTCGGGA
>ENA-ORUB01000715-ORUB01000715.1-human-gut-metagenome-genome-assembly--contig:-NODE-715-length-41267-cov-3.566510_pt1 | contig 41267 bp, 52 predicted proteins | sample MGYA00241918_ERZ509200 | MGnify/ENA primary metagenome ERZ509200 (study PRJEB26280, sample SAMEA2338853) | human gut metagenome | biome: human gut; feature: human-associated habitat; material: faeces... | reverse complement strand
TGTTAACGGAAAATCAAAATTAAAAGACCGTGAGAAAGCTATAGAACAGTTTAAAGCATCAAAGGATATAAATACATTAGTAGTAAATATAAATGTTGGAAATCTAGGATTAAACTTACAAGAGGCTAACTATATGATATATTACAATTCTACATTTGATTATGCTAAAAGAATACAGTCTGAAGATAGAATATACAGAATAGGACAAAATAAAAATTGTCATATAATAGATGTATTATCTTATTCTGGAATAGACAGCATGATAGAAAAATCTATAGAAAATAAAAGTAATTTAGCTAGATGTATAAGACAAGAAATAAACGAAATAAAGGACGATAAAGAAAAAATAAAAGAATTTAAAAAGAAAATACTAAATGAATTTTAAGGAGAATATGATGGAAGAACAAAGAAATTTGAAAGTAAGTTTTAACAAGAGTGGCGGAACTGCTGGAAAAGGTGGAATAACAAATAGAATAACTATTCCAACAATGTGGATCAAAGAAATGGGTATTGATTCAGAAAGCAGAGAGGTAATCGCTACTTTTGATGGGAATAAAATAATTATAGAAAAGAAATAAAAATTAATTAACATACAAAGAGGTGGTTAAATGAATTTATATGATTTTTTTGATGAATTAGATTATATGGGCGTGAGAAGTATTACAATGATGAGAAAAACGTTATGTAAATCGGATTCATGTAAAAAATGTGAAAAATATCCAGATAAATGTACTTACAAAGAAAGACAACGTAGAATAAACTGTTTATTTATAGAATTAGAAAAAGAATTAGAAATATTAATAAATGGCGATGATAACGAAATAAAAACATTAGAAAAGAAATAATTAATAGCTAGAGGGCTAATACCTTCTAGCTATTTTTATCGGTCGCTATCGGTCGCTATCGGTCGCGACCGATAGAATTATCTTTCAAATACTTCTACATATTTTGTTGATGCAGTTATATAATAACCAGCCTTAACTAAATACATATCTGTTCCAGTACGTTCTATTTTCTTAACTATTGTTAATGCTTCACCTTTTTCTGCTTTGCCACAGATAGAGTCCTTATTAAAATTAGGTTTATCATGTACATTTACTTCTTGTAATACTCTTAGATATTGAGTTTTAGCAGTAGGAGTATTTTTATCTTTATGCATATAGTCATAACAATCTTGTTTAAATTTTTTCCATTCTGTTGGATGCTCTACAAAATAACGAGGACATATTTTATAAGCTTTTCCAACTATATCGGTGTGTCTTAAAAAATCTTTTCTTGGATCTAATCCATATTTATAAGCTAACCAAGCACCTAATTCAACCATACTTTTATATTCTTCTTCTGTATAGTGGTCATCTTTACCAGTAGTAGCACATTCAACTCCTATACTGTAAGAGTTAGCTGAATTTGATGTGTAAGCTATATAATTTTCTGGAATATAACTATATAAAGAACCATCTAAATCTGCTAGATAGTGAGAAGATGCATATAAATATTTTCCATTTTGTATATAACCTTTAGTAATTTCATTAAACCAATTATTGATTGTATCTATAGCCTTTACACCTGCTTTTCCAGTGTAATGCCATATAATTTTAGTTGTTTTAGCCCTTTTACCACCGTTATTAAATCTTGTTAGCTTTGGAGTTTTGTTTATTATTTTAGGTTTATTTACTGTCATATTATCTCTCAATCCTTTCTAAGTAAAAGCACTCAAAATAGCTTATATTCGCCATTCTAAGTGCTTTGAAAACTTATTTATACTCTATTATACATAATTATTCTTTTTCGTCCCTTAATTGAATTAATACGTTTTTAAGTTGTTCGGGGATAGGAATATATTCAGAAATGTTTTCTAATAAACTTATAGCTTCATTAGCGATGAAGAACATAATTACCATTTCTCTAAGTGCTATTGTATTGCCTATAACTCTTTGAATTTCATAAGCAGTAGCTATAACTATAAAAATAAATACTTTTCTAATTATACCCTTGCGCCCTACTTCACTTGAAAGTCTACTGTTATATATAGCTTTTAGGACTCCCGTTAGATAATCTAAAATAACAAGTGTAAAGATTACTCCTAAAAGCATATCCCAACCTCCTAGATGCTTACATATGAAGCCACCTATTATTCCACATGCTATTGTAATACTGTTGAAATATTTATCCATGCTCCTTAACTCCTATGTATTTATTTTCTTTTAACACGCTAACATCGTTACCTTCTAACAATTCTTTTGCTAAATATCCAGTTATCATTGCTGCAGCCATGCTTGTTCCTGTCAAAGTTTCGTATGAATTATTTAAATAAGTTGATTTCATATTCTCTCCAACAGCGTATACATCACAATCATTTGAACAAAATTCTGATATATTCCCGTTATGATCTAAAGAACCTACGCTCAATCCATACTTAGCAGGATATTCAATTTTTTTGTTATTTCCACTAGCACAAACAACTGTTATATTTTTATTTTTTGCTAATTCTATTGCTTTTTCAATTTCCTTATCTTCATCTTCGAATGAGATTGATATATTTATTATATCACTTTTATTGTCTATAGCGTAATATATACCTTCTGTTATATCTTCTGTATCGCCTTTCCCATATCTGTCTAATACTTTTATAGGTAACAATTCTATATTAGGTTCTACAGAGTGTATAATACCTGCTATATGTGTTCCGTGTCCGAAATTATCAGTTGTATTTTGAGAATTGCCTTCTTCTGTAAAATTCTTACCATTGATAATACAATCTCTAAAATCAACATGTCTAAATATGCCTGAGTCTATTATTGCAACTCTCATTTATACCTCTTTTCTTGCAAAACAAAAGGACTGTACCGCTACAGTCCTTTTAAAAATAGATTTAAGATTTATAAATTATATATAGTTTTTATTTTTTTGTATTCTCACATTTTACATCTTTTTCACCCCCTTTACAGTTATTATACTATAAGATGGTTTAAATACCATTTTTACTTTGTATTTACTTGACATTTACTTGGTATTTACTTAGCAAATTAGTTCGCAATATTTTTAAATTGCGAACTAACTAATTGGTGTTAAATCAGCTTTAAGCCAAACTGTTGATGTTACAAAAACATTATTTTCATATGTAGCATTATAAATATCTTTGTTTGAATGTGTTGGTACATATGATAAAACAGCAGGTTGTGCAGAAGTATTAATTGTTTTATATAAACTCCATTCTCCATTTGTAAATCTCCATCTTTCACACGTTCCTCTCCAATCCATACGATTAGTGTTAGTTAAATGATAAAATGGAACTGTTGATATATCAACTTCTGTAGTACCCATAACATATACATATTGTTCATAACCTTTTGTTACATAAAATGGTTTTGTCCATTTAGGATTTAAAGAACTAAAATCATATCTTACTCTATCATCTTCAACTGTGGTATTTGTAACAGCTATATTTATATCTAATTGAGTAATTTTAGCACTTGTAATTTCTATTAGACAAGTATAATCAGCAGTTGTTCCATCGTCTACTGCACTTACTGTAAATGTATCTGAATAATTTGTTGGAGTAAATGTAATAGACGTTTTACTTGGAGTTACATATTTATTATTACTTGTAATGTTAATTGTTACATTTTCACTAGGAGCTTTTTCTAAACCTATAGTTATTGCTTTTGATGTGCTACCTTCGTTAAGAGCTACGTTGAAAGTAGATGCAGTCAGTCCATTACTTCTATTATAATCAGCATTTGTATCTATTTCATAACTATATAAAGTTTGATTATTTACTAAGTTTATAGCGTTTAATACTATTTTATCAGCGTATACATTTACTTTCCACATTTCTAAATATTGATTTGAATCACTTAAATTAGTCATATTACCTGCATCATTTCTTGGTTGAGTTAATGAAGGAACATGAATTAAAGAAGTATAATAATAATCTAAAGTATGAACATTTATATTTGGATATTTATTTTGCAATTCAAATATATAATGAGTATGACCACTAAAGCAGTAAACATTTATATGTGATTTTAATAATGATAATATTTCATCATCTTTTGTTGAATTTTCTTCAAATCCATATATTTGGTTAGTCTTTAATCCTGCATACCCAAATAAAGGAAAGTGCATAAATAAAAATATTCTTTTGTTTTTATGGGCGTTTAATTGAGTTTTTAAATAATCTATAGCAGGAGTTTCATTAATTGCACTAATAAATATAAATACATCATCATTTTTTACAAATGTATAATTTAAATCATGTCCAAAATGAGTATTCCACGATGTGTTATTTTCCCCATCATGATTTCCATTACAAGAATAAAACGGTTTATTAAAATTCTTTAATATATTAGAAAGATTATTATATTGAACATCATAACCATATGTTGTCAAATCTCCTGTTGCACATAAAAAATCTATATCAATATCTTTTAATTTATTAATTGCATTCGTAAATTTTGTAATTCCTTGATATTTACTTCCATAAACTGTATCAGAAGTTTCATCAGTTGGTATATGAATATCAGACATCACCCCAAAAGAATACAATGCATTTTGTGTTGCTATTGCGATTATTACTATATTCCCAGTAATATTTGCGATAGTGATAATATTTCCACTCACAGCACTTGAACTTATATCTGTATTTCCCATTTTTACAACTATACTATTAACGGTATATCCAATATTTGCAGTTATTGTAGCAGTATAACTTTGTCCTTCCGTTACAGTTGTAGAATTGTTATCAGAAGTACATTGAGTCAATGTATTAGTGACACTATATGTGTTTGGTGGAATTATAGAAGTTGTAACTGTTATAACAATATTACCTGTAACGTGTTCAATACTTATATTTCCGTTACTATAACAACTAGAAGTAATATCTGTTCCTCCCATAGTAACTGTAATCGAATTAAGTTTATAACCAGTTTCAACTGTTATATTGGCACTATAAGAATTATATTTTTCTACTCTAGTATTACTATTATTATTAACTGCATGGCTTAGATTATTTGTTACGGAATATGTAGTACTACCACCTCCACTAATTTTGCCTATATTCGTAGCCATAACCTGAAAACTATCATTGACACTTGTTTTTACTCCTTTGCCAGTAATAGCGTTTGCTATGAGTTGTTTACCATTACTGGCAGATTGAAAAACCTCATTTATTGCACCTTTTACATCTTGTGCTGTTGTTTTTAATGTATCATTTCCTATTTCCTTCGTAATATCTTTAAATTGCGAATCTATTTTACTTGATGACCAAGTTTTATCAGTAGTAGTATTTGTATCATCTATAGAAGTACCACTACCTGTAGGTAAAGTAGTACCATCATCTAATTTAGTACCATCTAATTTAGTAAGATATAATTTGCCATCTTCAACAATAGTTTTTTGTGCAGCATCATTTTTCTTTTGATAACCCGTTAAATCTCCACCTTGCAGAGATTTTACCTGTTCTATTAATTGCTTAAGTATCGGCAAATCTGGACTTGATGATATTTCTTTATTTAGGTTAGTTAATATACTTCCTTTTACTTCATAAGTTGAGCTTGAAGTAGTAATACTTTCATCATTATTATCTACTTTACTAGATACTTCAAATTCAAAACTATAATCTCCGACTTGATTAGTAAATTCAGAAGTCAAATCTATTTCAAATAAAGCTTCTTCTTCATTTAATAACTTGGCTTCAAATGTTCTATATTGATTTGTTTTAGGCTTTATTACATTTAGCGCGATTTTATAATCAGTTGCATTTTCTATAGTTGCATAATTCTTTATTAGTTCATTTTCACTCATATTTATAACAAGTTGTACAAACATATTTGAAGTCTTTTTATCTGTATTCCAGAATGTCATCTTTGGTACATCTATTGTTGCTTCTTTTACATTTATTTTGATTAAGTAATCTCTATTTAAATTAGTTATATTACTCAAATCGTCACTTCCTCTCTAGTCTTGATAAGTTATTGTTGCTTTTATAACTCCTGTACATTTCATATAATGTTCTTTATCAAAAGTATGTTTAAGTCCAAATCCTTTCATTGTTCCGTTTTTTATTGCATTCAGTACTGCACTGTCTGTTATTGCAACTGATGTTGTTTCATTCATTGTAAGATTAGCAGTTTTGCTCCAACTTAAATAAGTAGGCTCTCCACTTGGTCTACTTGAATGATTATGCATAACTATTTTAGCTTCATTATTAGAAGAACTACCTCCACTTGTACGTTCTATTTTTAGAACGACCTTTGTTATAGTCTTGCCTTGCAATTTAGCAAAATCACTACCAAAGAACCATGCTCCTACACTGTTAGATGTCCATTTTCCTTGTATAACTAGGTTATCTTGTGCCCAGTCACTCCAAGTATAACGATATGTATCTCCATAGTCAGAAGTGAATGTAACTGACTTGCTTGTTGTAGTTCCTGTATTAGTATTAGTTCCAGTTTCAGTCGTAGTGCTATCTGCGGTAACTTTGTTACTATCTTGTATTATTTGTGATGAATTATCGTGAACTAGTTGCCCGCTAGGAATAGAACCATCTTGAATGCATATTGTAGCACCATATATGGCTCTAGCAGCATAATTATTTGTTTTCCCATAATTCTTATACATAATAACTTTGCTGCCTCTAGCTTGTACTCCATTTTGAGAACCTATAATTTTGCAGTTTTGCATTAACAATGTTGTTCCGTGTTCAGCGCCTATAGCATAGTAACTATTTGATGTTGTTTGGCCATATATATTTATACTCCTAAGTGTAACAAAATTGCAATTCGAGAAATACATTCCGTAATAATATGTGTTACTACCTACCATAGATGCTGGCATTACAGCAGGTCTTTGACTATCTACTCCATCTGGAATACCAGTAACAGTAGTAGCTCCATATATGAATAATTTAGCAGTGCAATTATATCCAGCTATATGGCCATTATAATTTTTCATGTTCATGTATAGATATACATCGCCATTAGAAAATCCCTTCAAATTCAAGTTTTCATTGCATTCCTTATCAAGAGTTATGTATATGCTATTTCCATTAAGATTTTTGGGTAAAGCATCTAAAAAGCCTTGCACAGTATAGAATTTCGCACTACTAATAACAGCAGATGCATCATCACCATCTGTTGCTATAGTCACATTTATATCACTTACAAGCGAATTAATAATATCTTTACTTACAATTTTTCTAACAGTAAGTGTATCAGCGGTCATATTGCCTCTAGCATTAATTTCTCCATTAAAGCTACCATTATTAGCACTCATATTTCCGCTTTCATCTATAGAAAATCCGCCATTTGCTGATACATAACCTTCTAACTTGATATTTTTAGCTTTTAACAGAATTTCAGATGAAGATAATAATTCTATAAACTCAGGTGCTATAGTTATGCTACTTTCTTCATCATCAGAATCAAGGCCTTTTGCAATAAGACTTAACTTTTGTACAAGTAAGGTTAGCATCGGTATACTTTGCATATCAATTAATATTCTTCCATCTTCATTTTTGTATATAGAGTTATATACTCCGTTTTTAGTTAATATATTTAAAACACTATCTTGGTCAGCATCTAGCTTTTTATAGCCTAAATCCTCTATCTTTTCGACTATTTTTTCTGCTTTTACAGACTCTAAAAAAGACTTTGCACTTGCAAAATCTTCATTGTAATCTGTATATGCTTCTTCTAATAATTCGTAGGATCCTTCTGTTATTTCTTTAGCCTCTAAAATATCATCCAGCACTTTTATTATATTATTGTAGCTTTCAATATACTTATCTACTTTTTCTTTTGCATTCAAATTATCACCTACTTTTTCTTTGGTCTAGCACAGAATAATATTTTATCAGTTGTATTGTTTGCAATTCCTGTTATTCTAACTCCATTTGTAACTGTTGTAGATTCTATTATGTTTACTGACCCGCCATCTTCCGTTGGTCCAACTACAATGGCTACATGTGAGCAGTTCATATAACGACCATTTTCTCCATTATCCCTGTCATAAAAAACCATATCCCCAGGTTCTAGATTAGAATAATTGATTATATCTATATCATGCAATACCCAGCCATGTGAAACACAGTATTCAGCTTGTTCAGCCGCAACCCTTGGGAGCATAAACGCCCAACTAGTCTTTGGATTTTTAACAAGTTTTTTCAAGTTGTGATCAGCATATGGACTTTTATCATATGTTATATCTGCATATGCAAATATAGCAAGCGAACTACAGTCTATATTAGCTTTTTTAGCAGTAGCATCGTACCATTTATTTAAGTTTCCACTCATGTTGTTTGGGAAACTCGTAGGCTCTGATTTTATTGCATATGAACTATCTCCATATCTTAAACCAGTTCTATTTAAATACGTTTTTGCTGTTTTTACAACTTTTTCACCACCAACAAATGTGTAAGGTTCTGCATATCCTTCTCCTTTATCAACCGATACAGAACCATAGTATTTATAATTAATATCTGGATTTGCATTAGCCATTATTATAATTTTATAACCTATATTTGGACGAGGTAATAGTTGTCCTGCAACACAATCAACACCTTCCAAATAACATATTTTAGACTGTGTATATCTTATTTCATCTGCTGTAGTAAACATCATTCTAGCATAGAAACTTTTTTCCACTTTACTTTTTAATCTAAATTTTAAAGATTTTACTGTCATTTTAGGATAGTAATAATTCTTTGTACTCTCTAGCAAAATATCTATATCTTTCCCTTCACGCTTTGATGCATTACCATCATCGTCTGAATCATCACCAGAACCACCACTGCCAGAACTTCCACTATCTTGTGATACTATCTTATTTTTAATATTATTAAATAATATTTGATAGTTATCTTTAGTTTTTAGATGAACACCATCGTTTGTTAATGATGATTTTAAAATTCCGTTTTCTTCGAGATCTGTACTTATATTAATTTGATATACATCTTCATGTTCATTGCAATATTCTGCTATTTCACTATTAAATGTATCTATTGCTTTGTTATACTCTACATAATTAGACATAACTGAACCAACATGCAATTCTCTAGCTACAAAAATTGGTATATTAGGATATTTTGATTGTAATAAATCAAGTAATGTTTTTAAGCTGCTATATCCACTTTCATAAGGGTCATTAACTCCTAAATGAACGAATATATAAGGTACAGATGAAGGATATTCTGTTGTATCAGAATAACTACCTACTTGAACAGTTTTTAACAACTGACTATTTTTATAAAAATGGTAAGCACTAGCACCTATAACACATTTACTTATTATATTGTTATTTACATCTGTAGTTTCATCGGATATGGTAGGCTCATTTTTATCTGTTTGTTGTAAATCTTTTGGCCTTATAAAAAATGCACTAGCTAATGTTTTATAAGTACTTAATTTGCTTATTTTTATCGCATCTGGTCTTTCGGCCCATTTACTAGCATGTGCTATTTGGTCATCTCCTATATATACAGCAACATGATGAGTAGCTAAAAGTTTGCGCTTATCCATATCATTTTGAGTTGGATTCTTTCCATCGGCAAACATTACACAATCACCAGGTATTGCTTTTTTACGTCCTTCTGCATTAGCTAGCCACATCATTCCGTCATTATTTACAATTTCATCCATTATAGAACCACCAGAACAATTTCCGTTATACATTGATTTAAGCCCTGCATTCATATAGCAACATGAAGCAAAAGAAGAACAATCGTAAGCAATAATCCCTTTACCATTGTTAGCACTTGTAGAAAGTCCATAATAAGTAGAGCCAATTGTTTCATACTTACCTTTTGAGTTCATTTTTACACGTGAGCCTTTTTTAATATATATTCTTTTAGTATCATCAATAGTTCTTGGTACTTGTGAATAAGATGCTCTACTATCTAAATGTAACTGTACTATCTCTTTAGCTTTTTCAACTATCTTAGTTCTGGTAGCTGTTAATTCTGTATTAGTTGATATAGGTATTGTCGTAGTTACTTTTGTATTTGATACACCATATCCAAATTTATTGCCATTTAAATCATATGTATAAGGTAGTTGGCCATTTTCAATTTTATACCAAGCTAAATATCCTTCTACGTTATTTACAGTACCACCGCCACCATTATTTTTATATACTTGTCTCCAGTTAGCAAATTCAAACCCACCATTTTCTAATACTTCATATGCTTTTGTTTGAACTTGCTTTGACTGTGCACTTATGGAATTTTTATTTACAAATGTGTAGTTATATGTATCACATACATATTTTGATACAATCCAGTTCATTGCGCCTACACCCATGTTATAGCCAATAAGTCCAGCAAATATATTACTTCGTGCATAATCAATTGCATATCTTAGTTCATAGCATCCAAACATTATCTGATTTGAAATATTCTTGTCTACTGTTACCCCATTTATAGTAGTATTTCCACCATCTTTTGGTCGCATAGTTGAATAAGAAGGTGTAAATGATTTAGTTGTCCCGTCTAAAAATTTAATTTTTTGTGATTTATTAAAATATGCACCTCTTTCACATTGCATTATCCCATATGCACCTGTTTCACTTTTAGTTGCATTGTAAGGGTCGCCACCACTTTCTGCTACTATAACTGCATATACAAGATTTACATCTAATCCAAATTTTCCAGCCCAGTATTTTACCATTGTAGACACTTTGTATTTATTTGAAGAAGAAATTACCTTTTCATATGCACTTGACTGCGATTTTACATTTTTACCTATTCCTAGAGATTGATATAAAGCTAAAGCAGTTGTATAATTTGTATTTTGAGTAGATTCTACTTTCAGCATATTATATTTTCTCATAGAAACCATTCTAGAATCTCCTATCCAAAGTCCACCTTCTAGAGTAGTTATTTTAGTAGTATTATCTTCATCTGGCTTTGTATCTGGAGTATCTCCTGTTATTTCACTAAACAATCTATCTATTAAATCTTTATCTATTCCTAACTGCATCATATATTGTTTTATAGCTAATATTTCAGCAGGTGTTAACTTTCCTATACCTAAATTTAAAAGGTAATCTTTTAATTTATCATACGGATCATACTTACTTATCATATTAGAATAAGCTTTACTGTAATTAGAAAACTCACATGTATTTTTACTTTCGTCAGTAAAACTTATTTCTAATTTATTAACTCTAGCGTTAAGCATAAGTGGTTCTGGATAAGTTTTATCTATTACTCTTACAGAATCTCCTAATTCAACATTTTTACTTAATAGCGCTACATCACATTCATAATCAATTTTAGGATTTTTTCTTTCCTGTAAAGCTTCATAAGACTTCTCTAGTAATGTATATGGGTCTTCGCAATCAGAATCTTCATATACACCATAGATATACTTTTGAGGTACCCCATACATAGCGTTAGCAAAATCATCTGCTATAAAATTAGCACCTCTTGGTTTATCAGCGGGTTTTCCGGCTTCTATAGTCCATTCAGCCTCCCTAAAATCTAAGTCATTTTTTCCTTTTCCTATAATAGCTGTGCATAAATCTTCTGCATTTTCTTTTCTTTTTACATTATTAAGTTCTCTGCCATATTCAAATCTTGCACCATTATCAGTACCTAGTCTCTTTTTCATATCAATATACATACCAGTCACTTCGCTACCTGCTGTTTCTATACGTATATCAAGTTCAGCATCATAATCTTCTAGATGCTGAGTAATTGTTTCGTATACAGAAGTACTTCCATCTAATTCAATTAAAAAGGCTTTATTTAACTCTTTATCTATATTACCAACTTCAAAATCTGTATCTTGTAATACAGTTGTTAAAAATGTATTTAAATTGCAATTATTAATAGTTGCTTTAGGAACTATGCTATTATAAAGAATAAGTGATACTGACTCACAATAAGTAGACATTTCTAAACAACCATCATCATGGTTTGTTTCTGTTTCTGTTATTGAAAATAAGTAATTTTTATTATTATATTTAAATAATATATAATTTCTTACTTTTAAATTACTCATTGTTCTTTCATTTACTATAGTTGTAAATTCAAATGTAGAAGCTGCGTTTATTTCTTGTGTAAATGTATCATCAAAAAAGGGAGTAAGCCCTTTACCCCCATTAAACAAAACATCTACTATTTTTTTATTTCTGTCTAATATAAATAATGTTTTCAAATTTTAAATCGCACCTCCTAATCTAATTGAATTTTTCTATAAAACTTATAGCAGCACTTAAACTAGTTGTTGAACTGTAAACACTTACTGAATTTGTTCCTGGAACAAGTGGGAAAAATGTACTACCTATATCAACTTTTTCCATAAATGACTCTCCATTTTTTAATACAGTTCCTTCATTACAATCTATATCAAGTCTATCTCCAGCAGTAAAAATTATCGGATTGAAAGGTTCTGGTGTTTGTGGAGTTAAATTATGTATATTCATACAAGTCATAGACATATTTTGAATTTTATAACTACCATAAGCAGCCATATAGAGTACTACATATGATAAATCCCCTGTCGGATATTTTTCATTATAAAGTCCTTCATAAATTAATGGTGTTGGTGGAGTGATAGTTTCACTGTTCCTATTATTTCTACTTATTTTTAATGACCAAATATCTTCTTTTCTTTCGATGTGGAATCTTATATACCCACGATTCCAAGCAGAGCTACTATCTCCAGATTTTACTTTAATTCTATTTCCATCTTTATCTTTTTTAGTTTTAGGTGCTGGACATTGTGTTGTGTCTGTTAAGACTAAATTACTTCCTATGTATGCACTTGGTTTTGTATCTCTATAGTAGTAGTTATTATCTAACAGTTGAAACTTAAATAACTTATTATTATTACTATCGAATCCATATAGCTCCAACAATCCTAACATATCACTTGTTGTTGTTTCTGACCCAGAATCATCTTCTTCTTTACCTATGATTGATATTGCTGATGATGATGCTAATTTACTTACATAACTCATACTAACATACCCAGAAGAGCCTTTATACGTTGTTTTACCCCATCCGTTGCTAATATCTGTTATTTTTAAAGAAGTTCCCTTTGGTATAGTTTTTTTAATCTTATATTTTGTACCTCTTCCACTTCTAAGTCTTAAATTTGCTGTAGTTTTATAATTATAAGATGAAGATGATTCTGAAACCTTCGATAAATACAACATATAACAGTATCCTGTTTTCCCGTTGTACGTAACTTTACCCCATCCTCCGCTTATATCTGTAACAGATACAAGTGTACCTTTTGGAATAGTTCCAAGTATTTTATAACTAGTTCCTCTACCATTTCGAATTCTTAATGCAGCTGTGGTTTTATAGCTTCCGTTTGATGTATTTCCACCTTGACTCGTATCCCCATTTCCAAAGTCAATATAATCAGAATAAAAGCAAAAAAATCCGTTAAGTATAAAGTTTTTTATGTTGCTATCTAAATTTCTACGATAACAACATCCATGCCATCCAGTATCTTGTGAAGATGATATATTAGGAACAAAACTATCACCATCATCACCTAGAACCATAGTATCATTTGTAGCACCTTCATCAACTACATTACCAGCAGCAGTCCATCCAGATAAACTTTGACATTTTTCATATAATACAAGTTCATCTTCTGTAGCGTTAGTTTGACCTACTTTTGGATATTCTCCTATTAAAATAGAACCCCCTTCACTGTCAACTTGCAAAAATGTACTATCTTCTTCAAATTCAACTGATATTTTAGGGTATGTGTCAACATCACCTTCATTTGTAACTTCTTCTTGACTATCATTATCGTAATATTTTTCATCACCTTTATAAAAATACGGATCAGAACATATAAATTTTATTTCTCCTTCACCATAGCAAGAGTTTTCTACTACAAATACATCTGAAAAGTTATAACTTTTAACTGCTGCATTAATATATTTATCTTCTGAATCGAGATATAATTTAGCTTCTTCTCTATGATCAAAACAAGTTTTCATATCTTGAACAGTTTGATTATAATCATCTATATTTTTAGTTCTAACATTTATATTTAGTGTTATTTCTCTATCTTCATCTCTAGTAGAAAGAAAAATACTACCACTTCTATCTTGAATTACCTTTGAGTTAATTTCTCTGTCTGGAATACTTGATATTTCTTCCGATACTATTCCAAATCCGTCAAAATCACTAACAATTATGTCGTTATACGCTAGATATGACATTATTTCGACCCTCTCTTTCTACTACTTCTATCTCTTACTTTTATTAATTCTCCGTCCATATACTTAGCTGTTTCTTTTGCTACAACCTTACCATCTAATTCTGTTACTATATTAAGATAAACTACTTGATTATCTTTACTAGCATTTGACTGCTTTCCTTCAATATATCCATAGTTTCCAGTAGCCATCGCATAACCTTGATTACTACCTACAGCCATAGCGTTAAGAGAAGAAAATGCTACTGTAGATAATGTAGCTAATGCAGATGCTGTTTTTCCACTTTCATTTACTGTTCTAACACTTCTTGTAACATTAACCTTAGTATTTAACGTTCTATTAGTTGCATGAGCTATCTTGTTCATATATGAAGATACAGAACTATAAGCTTGTGACATTTGTGTTGTAATTACTTTTCTTAGTGATATAAACTGTCTAGTTGCATTATTTCTAGCGCTTGATGATTGAGTATTAACAACTTTGCTAATAGATATCATCTTGCTTGTAACTATATTTCTAGCTTCTGATAATTGTGTGCTAATAACTTTCTTAAGTGAAATAAACTGACTTGTTGCAGAGTTTCTAGCATTAGTTGATTGATTTCTAACTATATTTGATATATTAACAAACTGATTTCTTGCTATATTAGAGCAAGATACAAATGAATTTTTAATAGAATCTCTCAATCCATTAAATGTAGTAGATAAATTATTCTTACAAGATTGAGCAGTTTTATCAAGGCTTTGTAATGCTTTATCTAATTTTGTTACTTGTGAAGCATCTAAATTTTTAAACGCTGAATCATCATTTCCAGTAAATAAACCTTTAAAAAAGCCTACTACCTTATCTTTTAATCCACCAAGCATTTCGAAGAAATCTCCAATATGCTCTATAACACCTTGTCCTATACCAGTTATTAAGAATTGCCCTACTTCTTCTGCCATCACTGTAGAAGGCGAATGTATTCCGAATAAATTTTTAAACCAATCTACAATGCCTTTTACAGCATTATCTATCATTTCACCTATATTAGGTATTCCTAATCCTTGACCTATACCAGCTATTAGATTTGTACCTATGTCTATACCCCATTTTTGCGCTGGACCAATCCAAACCGACATTATAGTGTCAAAGTTAAGTAAATTTCCAATTTGACTTGGTATACTTTCGAAAGCACCTCGTAATGCAGAACCAATAGCTGACCCAATAGCACTTACTGCATTAGGAATTTCAGCGGTAACACCAGAAATTAATCCACCTATAAGTGATGGCCCAACTTCTGCTCCTAAAGTCCACATAACATCTTTTTTACCAACGATATATTCATTTACAACTTGGAACAGTGTATCTGTTGCTTGTCTAATCAAATCTTGATTTTCTGTTATAGCTTCTTTTACAGCTGACATAAGTGATTTAACAGCATTTTTTATATCAGCTCCGTTTTGAATAATCCAATTGCATATATTTTGTATAAATCCAGATATAGCAGATGTTAAATCTCCAGATTGATATGAATTTGTAATACCTTGGCATATTCCATGTACTATACTTGTTCCTATATCAAGTATTCCTTGCATAGAACCACCAGTAATAAAACCTTTAGCACTAGATATAGCATTTTGGATAGCTTGTGGTATTTGTTTAGCTGCATTTTGTACACTCTTAACAAGTCCAGAAGCAATTCCTCCATCACTGTCTTTATATCCACCTAGTAATGCTTTTTCTAATCCTTGGTTTTGCCATGCTCCAAAGAACTCTGCTAATGTATTAGAAGCTCCTTTAATAGAACCTTTTAATTTTTCAAATACTTGTATTGCTTTACCTTCTATTGCAGATGCTAACGATAGTAAAGAACCCTTTGTATCGGAATCCATAGCCTTAGCCATTTTAGAAGATAAACCTTCTATAGTTTCTAAGTTCTTTTGATATTTTTTAAAGTCCTTATCAGACATTCTACATACTTCTGTTACTTCATCAAAGCTATCAGATAATCCTAAACTTTTTAAAGCTGCTTTTCTTTGATCATCAGATAATCCTTTTGTTGTTTCTCTTAGATATTCTAGCTTTTGAGAAGTATTTAAACTAGATAAACTTACATGGTCTGCTGATAATCCATATTTTTTCAATATTTTATTAGCTTCTTTGTAAGTCATATTAGCGTTTATTTGACTTTCTATTTGTTTCTTTTGTTTTTGTGTAAGTCCTGATGTATCACTATCTATTTTAGAAATAGTCGAATCGTAATCGTATCCGCTTTTTACATTCTTAACAATTTCACTCTTTGTATTTTTCATAGCTCCACCAAGTTCACGCCATTTTACAGCACTTTTGCCTGTAGCAGAATCCATTGATTCAAATACATCTAGTAAATCACTCATATTTTTCTTAGTTACTTTTCCATCAGCACCTAAAACCTGTATAGATAGTGCTAAATCTTTTGTAGAAAATCCTAAGTCAGTTGCTCTTTCTTCTACAGAGTCATATACATCTTTAAAGTTATCTATAATCTTTCTAGCTTCATTGCCTTTTTTACCCATTATAGACATATTTTCATTCCAGAACTGTACTGTTGATGTAGAATTTTCTATAGAATCTGATAATTCATTCCAAGCACCTTCGCCTTGTGATAGCATTGCCAATATACCTGGAGCAGCATTTTTACCTACTATAGCAGTAAGCAATGCAACTTTTTGTGATTTTTCCATACCATTCATAGCTGACATAAGTGTTTTACAAGTAGCAGCTAAATCTACATTTCCATCTGCTGTTGTTTTTAGATAACTTCCTGTTTCGTCAGCAGTCATACCTAATTTTTTAAGCGCAGCTTCCATTTTATCTGTAGGTGCTGCCATATTCAATAGTTATTATCGTGAAGCTTTTTATCTTCACCTCTGGAAGTTTCCTTCATTTTCATCAGTTGGTCAATTCCAACTCAGTTTGGCGTACATTTTCATCTTCAACTTCACTTGTTAAGATGTTCGACACTCTTGGAGGGATTATATTTATTCACCCTCTACGCTCTACGATACTTTATAGCCTTTCGTAATCTATAAAGTTATCTCGGTATTAACATATTTACAATTATTAATAAACTTAGCCTTCACCGATATTGCCGAATCTTTTTTGAATAGTATTTCTACTAAACCGACCAATATTCTAGCCAACATATTCTTCAAAGACATCCCTGCCTTTGAACCTTTTACCAATTGTTACAATAAGGCTCTTTATCCTTATCTCTCCTAGTTTCCTAAGAGTATCGGACTATCTCTTCACCATATTTAATAAACTTAGGTGCAGGATTTCGTGGATATTTCAACTGTTCTAGTTTACTTTATCTAGTCTCTAAACCTTTCTATTATCCCTAATAGAAGTGGTAATTGATTGGCATATTAATTTTTGCAATTAACTTAGCTTTCCAATTTTAACCCTGTATTTTATGCTACTAATTTCTTAGTAACCGAGCATATATGTCTACCCGCATTTGCCATCAATCCGATAGCAGTATTTAAATCGGTTACATTTACTCCTAACGTACCAGCTTGTGCACCACATTGAGTTAATGCATAACCATACAATTCTACATTGGTATTACTTCTCGTAATTGTAGAAGCTAATTTATCAACAAAATCACTTGCTTGATTTGCTTCCAATCCAAGTGCTGTTAGATCATCCATTATCTTACATCTAGGCTCTTTATCCTAGAACTCCTATTTTCATAAGAGGATGGGACTATATCATCACCTTCAACTTTACTTGTTAAGGTGTTCGGCGCTCGTGGGAGAAATTATTATTTGCCTATTCATTCTCCTAGTCTCTGAACCTTCCATGTACTTTTATGGCTTTCCATGGCTTGGTTGCTGATTAGCATATTAATTATTAATTTGTAGTATCAATATTAACTTAGCTTTCCAGCAATTCACCGAATCTTTTTTGAATAACATTTCTGTTAAACCGACCAATAATTTAGTCACGATATCTGAACAACTAGCGAGTGATTGTCCCGAAAGAATACTAAGATTTACGACTGAATTAATTCCACTTAGCATCTCGGAAGCGTTCCAACCAGCCATCTAAACTTCATTGTCTAGGCTCTTTATCCTAGAACTTAGGTTTCCCTACAATGCACTCCAATATTTTTCATATCTTTCTTTCATCTTTTTAAAAAAATCAATATTTTTATACATTGCATTTCTCCTTTTCATATTTGTTATTCTATATTTATTAGAGCATACTCTATATGAAAATTCAAAATAAGAGTTGGACTATCTCTTTACCTTCAACTTTACTTGTTAAGGTAGTGGATTTCGTGGGAGTTTTATCTGTTCTAGATTAATCCTCCTAGTCTCTAAACCTTCTATATATCCCTATATAGTTTGGTAATTGATTAGCATATTTACAAAATAAAAAAGCCTATTCTTTTAGGCTTTTAAAATAACTTTCTATCTTTTCTAATCTTTCTTTTGAAAAATGTTCATTCTTTAAATACCATTCATAAAAATCAGTATTATTTTTAGATGAATTACAAATCCTGCATGCAGGTAATATATTTTCTTTTGTATAATCTCCACCTTTAGAAAGCGGTATAAAATGATCTTGAGTTAAGCTTGATAGCTTTTTACCACAATACGCACATGAATTATTAAAATATTCTTTGCAAGTTTTCCACTCTTTTCTAGTAAAATCACTTTTTACTTCTTTGGCTTGCATTCTTCTTCTTTGCTCTGATATCACTCTGTTTTGTTTAATTATATCAGGGTGTTTTTTTGCGTATTGACGATTTTTTGCATTCTCACATTTTCTACATTTTCCGTAATAACCACCGTTAGCTCTTGCTCTAAATTCTGTTATGTCTTTTTCTTCTCCACATTCAGAACAAATTTTTCTTTTAGGAGCATTATTATCTCTTTCTTCTTTTTTATTTTTAGTATCTTTATACCATTCTCTTTTCTTTCTTAATACTTTCTCTCTGTATTTACTTCTATATTCTTTAGTCTCTATTTTTCGACATTCTTTACATGTAGTTCTTAAACCATCTTTATTCTTAGAACATTTATGAAATTCACTTTCATCTTTCATTTTTTTACATTTTGAACAAATTTTCATTTTATGCACCACCCTGCCATATATTGTACGCTATTATGGTAGCACATATTTTTTATTTTGTAAACTTAGCTTTCCAATTTTAACCCACTGTTTTTTACTATAAATTTCTTTATAGCTGACCATGTATGTTTAGCCATATATTCAAATCCTTGTCCGATTTGATACGCTTGGAATCTAGTGGTACTACCTAAATACTTAGCTTTATCACTTAATTGTTCTAATTGATTCCCTGTTGCTCCACTTAATTGTTGAACTTTATTCATTTGTGTTTCAAAGTTTATACCAGCGGTAGCTAATCCTTGTAATGATAGTGAAAATTCTGTAATAGACTCAAATGTAGTCTTTACTGCACTACCTAAAGAGGTAATAGCATTAGTTATAGGTGAAAAATCATTCTTCATATCAGTTAAACCTTCGAAGAATCTTTGCTTACCTGCTTCATATAATTTTTTTAAAGCACCTACTAATATGGTAACGGAAGCTATAATAGCTTTTACATTCCCTGGAATAGGCAATGAAGCTGAACTTATTCGGCTAAAAGCTTCACTGAAATTACCACTTTTAAATGCTGAAAAAATACCTGTTAAATTGCTTATAGAATCTTTTAGTTTTCCAGTAGAACTGTTAGCACCTGTAGCTTTATCTCTTAAACTAGACATTGTTTTACTTACGCCAGATAATGCTTTATCTTTTATCGAGTTTATTTTATCTTTTAAACTAGTAATTTTTTTTGTACTATCAGCAGTTTTTTTACTTGTTTCAGATACTTTTCTATTTATCTTATCAACCTGCTTAGTAGCATTGCCTAACTTTACGCTATTTACATTTTTAAAATTCTTAGTTGTATTCTTAGTTGTATTATTTAATTGCTTAGTTTTATTATTTATTTTATCAACCTGTTTAGTGACATTATCAAGTTTTGTGTTTCCAGCCGTTTTAGTCTCTGTTTTAAACTTTTTAACCTGTTTATTAGCATTATCCATGCTTGATTTAAATTTTGAGACATCAGCCGTAATTTTAATATTTATTTTTTTGTTGTCACTCATTTAGTAATCACCTTTTGCCTTGTCATAGTCTCTAAACATATCTAATATCTGTTGCTTTTCTTCTTTTGTCGCTTTCTTTTTATCTTCCTTTTTACCATTTTCAAATACTTCAATAGGTGTAAATTTCTTACCACCTAAAAAAGCACCAATAGCATTATATACAGCATAATAATTGTGGTAATAATCATCTTCTTGTTCTTGTTTGTATCCTTCTAAAATCAGCTTAGCTTCTTTATAAGTCAATGCATAAAAAGTAGTAGGCGACATTTTCATGCCCCCTACCAACTTTCTAAACAGGTTTTCAATTATATTAATAAAACTAAGCTTCTTTTCTTCTACTTTCCCTCATCAGCATCTTCATCAGCTTCAATATTTTCTTTTGAACCTAAGCTTTCTGCTAATGTTTCCATTATTACATCTAATATATCACTTATGTCATGACCTTCTCCAATGTATTGATCCATTAATTCTCCAGCTTTATTTTCTGTCATTTTTACATTAGTTGATTTTAAAGCATAATAGAAGAATTTTCTTATTATTGGCATATTAAAATATATAGCGTCTAAATTCATTACATCTATTCCAGCACCTTCCATAGCGCACATAGTATTTATAGTAAATTTTAGAGTATATTCTTTACCATTTATATTTAAAGTTTTACCTGTCATATTTCATTATATCCTTTCATTATACTTGTGGTGAAGCTGATGATTTATCTTCTAATTTACCAGCCCCAGATAAACTCATTGAATATTTAACTAAATCTTCATATGGAGCATCTAAATCTAATTCTGTTATGTAAGCTTCACCTTCAAGGCTAATAGTTCCAGTTTTATTTTTTATAACCGCTTTTATTTCGGAACTGTTTAAGAAAGCAGTTTGAGCAGCTTTATATCCTGCATCGCTTACATAAACAACACCATCACAGTCTGCTGACCATTGTTTAGCACCAGATATATTTATATACCAGTCACCACTATCTTTTGAAGAAGCATCTATAGTGTCAGCTTGCATTTTTATTGATGTATTTTGTTGTCCACCTATCGCTTGTTCGCCAGCATATAATAATAGGTCGACACCTCTTACTACTTTGTCTTTTACTGCTGTTTCAGCCATAATATCATCCTTTCGTCTTATTTCATTTGAGTCTCTACTCTATAAATTAAAATGCCGTGGTAATATTTACCCTCGGCATCCGTTTGTTCTATTATTCTACTTGAATCCAAGTAGAAGTATATTTGCATATCATCGAACATTAGTTCTTGATTCTGTAATAAGCTATTTACTTGCTTCATTATTTCTCTAACTTCTTTTTTACCATTATAATCTGAAAAAATATCTATAGTTTGATAATCCTTGTAAGCAAAATCTGTTTTAGTTGAATTGTCACCGCCATAATCTACACCAATTTGAATATATGGGCATTTAGCATCTTTAGGTACGCTGTCATAAACATCATAAGGAAGCTTATTTAGTAAGTAATACAGATATTCTTGTACTTTTACATCAATCATTTTGATATCCTTTCAATAAGCTTATCTAAGTCTTTATCTAGCTTATCTTCGTTTTTCTTTACTGCTGGTTCAAAGAATGGCTTAGCTTTTGTTCCTGGATGATGAACTTCTTTTGCGAATACATCTGTATTTCCTTCTTTCCAATGGAGTGCTTGTTTGTCTTTTGGTTTTATCGTGTGAGGTCTTGTTCCGTATTCAACTGCTGCGGCGTACGAAATGTTTGTTCCTGTTTCACCACTCATTTTGCCAGTTATATTAGTAGTTATAGAACCTCTAAGTCGACCAGTATCAACTGAACAGTTTCTTTTAGCATCTGTTTCTATACCATATAAAGTGCTTTTTACTAAGTTTGATACTTCATTTTCTAGATTTTTAATATTGAACAATTCTCCTGCTTCAACCTGTATTTTAATTTCCACTAGTCATCACGCTCCATAACTACCATATAACATTTACCATAGTCTGCTATAGATACTTTTTTATATTTTTTATCCTTATAAAGGATTTTAAAGTCATCATCTAGATCATCTAATATTTTTTCTTTGGTAAATAGTTTATTTAGAGAATATGATATTTCTCTTCCTTTGCTATCTATAGATTTAACTGTATAAGGTGCTACTTTACATTTTATTGTCTTTAATTCTGTCTCAGTTTCTTCGTAGCCCCCCATATTATCAGATATTTTCTCTACAACTAAGATAGTTGCTTTTTCTCTGTAATCCATTACAACATCCTTAATCTTTTAGATTTAGATTTTATGTTTTCTTTCTTATATAAATCTAAAATACATAGATAATCACTAAAATCATCTGTGCTATAAGTAGTTGATAATACATCAATTTTTTCTGTTGTTATTCCCTCTGCACCGATTCTACGATATCTTTTTATTGCTACTTCCTCCGCTATATACTCAAGTTGCTTTGGTATTTCATTGCCTTCTAAATATACAGATAGATAATTAGCAGCATCACTTAAAAGGGCAGTTAGAAGTTTATCCTCCGAACTGTCCTCTGTTAATCCTAATTTTAGTTTTATATTTGAAATATCCATAATATTATCCTAATATTCTAGTTGCTAATTCTGGATACATTGTTTTATATCCGTAAAGTACATCCATAGATAACATTTCTTTTTTAGTATGCATATCATATCCTTTTACAACTCTTAAAGTTATACCATTGTAAGAAGTTGTGTAGGCTTCTACGCCACTTGGTGCAGCTAAAGGTCTAGTTACAAATGCGAAAGCATTAGGGTTAAATGCTAAGTTAGCAGTATGACCCTTTTCTATTTTTATAGTATCAGTTGTAGATACTTTTGTTTTAAGTGCAGGATATAATTTAACTGTTATACTATTTGTAGAAGCTGTAGCATCTTCTGTTACAACATAATTGTTTTTAGCTATGTTGATTATATCACCTTTTTTAACATTTCCTGTTAAAGAATCTTTTGATAATGTTATAATATCAAGTCCTGCTTTAGTTTCAGCTGAAGCTTTTATACCTGTTACTCCACCTAAAGAACCAGCTTCGTGAACTTTTATACCTTGAGCCATATAATTATCAAGTCCCATAACTCTACCTATAGAGCCTTCTCTTAATGCTTGAGTTGAACCAGATTTTTCAGCGTTTACTATAGCTGGAATAGTAGTAAATTTAGCGTCAGCTTCTGGGTCCCATATAGCAACTCTACCATTTACAGGTACTTTATTTACATTTAACATTTTTCTAGCGTCAGCTATGTTATTTAAAGTAGATGGAGTTGTCCCAGCTTCCCCAACGCAATAAGGTATATCTTTGTATAATTCTAATCCATCAGCATTTATTTTTTCTGCTAATGCAACTGCTGCAGGTTCTAAGAATAATCTATTTAGATCATCTACATTAGTAGCCATTTGTATAGCATTAAAATCTACATCTACAGTAGCCAATCTATCTAAAGTAACTTCAACAGATTCTTCTTTTACATCTTGTGGTTTTGTTCCTTCTGATTCATTGAATTCATCTGCTTTTAATACAACTGGTTTTTTAACTTGTATTTTAGTTCCTTTCCCTTTTACAAAGTCGTTTGAATAGTCTCTATGAACTAAGTTAGGGAATACTAGATTTTCTATTAATCTAGGTAATAATTGTCTTGCTATTTCTTTTACTTCAATAAATTGATTTGCCATTAAATATCAGTCCTTTTCTATAATGTATTTTATTTTTTGTTAGCAAAGTATTGTCTGTAATACTCATCATCTGACATTTCAGAAGTATCTTGATTATTGAAATTTGCTTGTTGATGTGTATCTTTGAAGTTTCCATTGTTTTTAAGTCGTGCACTAACTCTTTTTTCAACTTCTTCTTCAACTCGTCTTTCAAAAGCTTCATTTTCTGCTTTTTTAAGAGCTTTAAATTTTTCTAGATTAGCATGTATTTCATCTGCATTTTCTCCACTGATAAATTCTGCATATTCTTCTGCTATGTTATCTGCTTTTAATTGCTTTTTCTTTTCTTCATTTAAATCTCTTAATTCCATACTTCTTTGAAGTTTCTCATAATTAGCGTTAGCTTGTCTGACTTGTTCTTGCAGTCTTTCATTTTCTGTCATACTTGCAAGTCTTTGAGCTTCTTTTTCTCTTTCAGCTTGTTGTCTAGCTTTTATTTCAGCTTGTTTTACTTTTTCATCAGCTTTCTTTTGCCATTGAGAATACTTTCTATCAAACATTTTGTCTAATTCTTCTTGAGTTATATTTAATACTTTGCTTTCTCCACCTTCGCCATTAGTATTATCTATATGATTATCTTGTGGAGGTTCTTCTCCACCTTCGTTATCTGCTAATAGTTGAAGGTTCATATCTAATTTATTATTTTCCATATTGTTTTTCCTTTCCGTTTTAGTTTCGTCAAACATATTTCCATGAAGCTTTTTAAGTCGTCATCACGTTTTGGACATAAAAATAAGTCCTTTCGGACTTTTATTGTTCTTTATTTAATTTTAAAATATTTCCCATTTTACACAGACATTTTTTATTGATTCTTTTATATCACCTGTTTCTTGAAAATCATAAAATATTTTAGCCATTAAGTCTTGACATATTTTTTCTGCTTGTTCTCTTGTGTCTGCTATTAAGTTAAATCTAATCCAACTATAACCACAGCGTACTTGTCTTGGTATATCTTCAAGTGTAATTTTATAATTGTTTGGAGTATTTTGCATAATAAACTTTTGTTTTTTGTATGTAAATAAAACAGAATAATAATATTTTACTTTTGTGTTTTTAATTTTTTCATCAATTTTCATGTTGCTTAACTCAATAATACGATATTCATCATATCCTAGTTTATTATTTTCAAAAGCTACATATTTTTCTGCATCTTCTTTATTGTCAAAATATCCTTCTACATCCCAATCGGAGTATTCTCCACTAAAAATTCCGTAAACCATTAATTTCTCCTTAAATATTTAAATCCTCATTTATTTTCAAAGGTACAAACTATCAATGGAATTTTTGTAAGCACCTTAGAATTGATTTTAGGTGGTCAAATTATGTAAACCTTTTTTGTTAAAATTATGTATTTATTTCAGATACAATTAATTCAAGTTCAAGCCTTGTAAAGGCATTTGTAGTACCTGTTATTTTATAATCAGTAATGCCTTTTATTTCAAAATCATCTAACTTTAATTCAAATTTTTCTTTTGTGTTTTTGATGCTAAGTTTATGCAAAAGATTCATTGCATTTTCCTTTACATAAGTCATTTCAAATATATCTGGTTTACAAGGATATATTTCTCCTTTAACACCTTTTATTATAAAATCTCCTCCGTTAGCTTTCATTGTCCCTTCTAACGTTTCAATTAAACAATATGCTTCATCTATAGTATATTTCTTGTAATCGCAGTTATATGTTTTTACCTTATTTTTACTTATAGCATCCATAAACCAGTCTGGTATCTTATCTATATAAAATTGAAAAGCTTCTATTTCTACTGGTTTCTTTCTATATTTAGCCATTAATATTCTCCTTCTACTAAAAAAGAGATACTTAAACTGTATCTCTTAATTTTATATTGTTTATAAATTGTTCATATTGTTCTTTTGTATTGTTGCCATATCCATATATATGATGAAATTCTTTATGACATTTTTCACATAATGTAATTCCATTTTCTATTTTATATCTTTCTTCTTTATTCTCATGATATGAATTTAAATGGTGAGCAATTAAATTACCTCCTCTGTTGTCGCCACAACATTGGCAAGTATAATCATCTTTATCAAATACAGATTTTCGCCATTGAGCATATTCAAAAGTTTTTCTTTCCTTAACTCTTTGTTCATGACTTCTATTTGGATTCCATTGAGGACTTAATTCTCCTCTTCGTCCATACATGGGATTTTTCTTTCCCTTTTTACTTTCAGATTGATGTTGTCTATATTCTGGTCTATTTATAAAACTTTTGTCTGTTATTTTTCTAGTTTCTTTCATGGTTTTAGAAGCTTGTTTTCTTCTTTCATCGTTGTTAATCCATTGAGTTTTAATAGCTTCACTTCCATGTCTTAATTCTATACCTACTTTTTTTATCCAAGAAGCTATATTAGAACAATTATTTTCTGTTCCGTAAATATCTTTAGATATTTGTCTTGTCGTTCTTTTGTTGTCTATATATTCTCTTTTTAAATATGTATAAGCTTCTTCGCCTATTTTATCTTCAAATTCTTTAAGAGCTTTTTCTTGTTTTAGTTTTGTATTACATTCTTTACAACATGAATGTTGTTTTGACCTAATAGCATTTCTATATGGTTTTTCAAATATTTTTCCACAATTATCACATCTTACTTTTACTTTTTTATTGCTTCCTTTTGAATAGTTGTATTCCCCTAATATCATAATATCACCTCTTATATATATTATAACATTAATAGGTGGTACTCTGCAACTACATTTATAAATATATTGAAATTACTTATTTTCGTAATCTGTGACAGGCAAAATTGTACATCTACAAAAACAATGCTTTTACCGATGAAACGGAGGAACGTTACTTCCATAACTTACTTCGTTTATCGGTATCACCTCCCTATCCATACTCTCACAGTCAGCACAAGTTCTTTCATCATAAGCGACACATATTTCAACTGCTTTTATTCCATTCTCTTTGTATCCGTCTATATGTCCTTTAGTTGTAAAGAAATTTGTTTCTGTTCTTATAAGTCTTTCAGCTTCATACTTAGTAACTTTTTCAAACTTTCTTACTTCGCTACCCATTTTCTGAACTGATTGACCTTGTATTAATCCTTTTGTAATAGTTTCTTGGATTTTATTCAGCGTAGCTGTTTTGTTAGTCCATATTCTACTGCTAAACTGTCTACCACTCCAAGGATATCTAATAGCTTCTTCAATAGCTTTCTTAGGTAATACAGCATTACTTCTACCTACATCTTTTAAAGCTTCTTTATATGTTCTTTTGTAAGCTCCAGTTAAATGGTCTGTCATAGTCATTTGCATGTTGTTTGTATGCTTTATTAATTGTATGTCTATTGCATCTAGTAAGCTTTGTAACCTTGTTACATTCTCTCTAGCGCCTATTCTTTGCCATTCTATTAGAACTTCTTTACTATTAGTTTTATTATACAGTTCTCTTAGTTCTTGGACTTTATCCCTGTATTCTCCTAATTCTATGAGATTTAGAAGCTTAGTTGCTTCTGTATAAGTCAAATTATTTTCTATAGCATATTTGTTGTAAAAATCATTTAATTCTTTTGATATTTCTATATAAGCATTATGATAAGCTTTACGTATCTTTTTTATTATCTTATCTTCTGATAGTTTACTCTTTTTATCTCTGTCTAGCATACGTTGATGCCAATACTCTCGACTTTTCATACCAGCATAGTATTTTGCTTTTCTAGCCATATATAAACCCCAAAGCTAATATTATAGTAAAAACTGCATAAACAACACTTCCGAAACTTTCTACTCTTTCTCCTGTAGTTTTACGAGTAAATATATTTATAAAACTGAATAAACATACCAGTCCATTAACTATTAGTAATATCCATGCGATTATCGTTATTAGCATCTTCATTTTCTCCTTTATTAGCTTCTTCAAGTTTTGGATCACTTATATCACTATCTCGATATATATCCATTACTTGCATCTTTTCTTCATCTTCCTTTTGTTTACGTTCTATTTCTTCTTTTGCATTTTCTACAAAAGATAATTGAGATATAAGAGTTTCATCAGATAAGATTCCGTTTAATTTCGCTACCATATCTGCCATTTCTGTTACATTCGTTGGCAATGCTCTAGTAAATGTAAGTTTCACATCTCTATAATCAAAGCTTTTATTGTTTTTAGCATTAATAACATTAGTTACAAGTTCAAGCATTCTTTGTATAGACTTCTTCCATTTACGTTCTTTTTTACTCATGTCTTTTTCTAATCCGAATAACTTAAATTTCAACGCTACTCCAGATGCATTTCCAGCGAAGCTTTCATCAGTTAAAGGAGGTGTTTTAGTTAATTTATGAAAATCAGCTACTAATCTAGTTAGTGTATTTTGTATGTATGTATCATTAATATCTTTTGTAATAAACTTAGCATCGCCATCTTCATCGATTAGCATGATTCTATTGTTTTTCATATCTTTTACATCTTCATCTTCCGTAGCACTTAAATTTTTTAGCATTAAATAAGCATTATCAGAATACTCTATTTCGTTAATGCAGCTAGATATGATACTTTCAATAGCATCTACAAGTGATATTTGGTTTTCAAAACAACCTTTTCGCTCTGTATTTTCCATAAACTCAATAACTGGTATGTCACCAAAGTTATGTGTTGATTCTTCTTGCAATGTTAATGTTCCAGAAGGTCCTGTGTAGTGATAAATTTTATCTTTAGTCCATAATCTAACATCTAGATTAATTGTATCTTCTTCAACATCTTCATATTCATAATATCTTATAGCGCCTATCATATTCTTAGATAAACTTGTATCATGGATAACAAAGCAGTTCTTGGCAGATTCAGTGGCAAACCTAACATTAGCTTCTTCATCTGTATAAAGTATTAAAAATGCTTGTCCGTCAATCGAAGTAAAGTGATCTAGTTCCATATTGCACTCTTGAAAGTCATTGTATTCTAATATATTATCAAGAAGCTCCTGTTGAGTTTCGTCCTTACATGTAAATGTAATTGGTTCTCCAGAAAAATAACCTGTTCTTATATCCACAGCGTAGCTTGGTAAAGATTCTATTATTTTATAGTTAGGTTTATTTTCATCTGCTTGTTTTCTAAGCAGTATTTTATGCTTATCACTATAATAATTTTCATTCCTTATAAACTTACCTTGAAATTCTTTATGTCTAGATATAAGCTTCTCAGCATCTTCTGGTTGAATTTTTTTTACATTCGTTTGAAAGAATGGCATATCATTATGCAGTATCACTTTATCGCACCTCCTTCTATACATGTTTTATATTCCTAGGTTTAATTTCTTAGATTTTAATCTATTGCCTTTTAATTTATCATCAATTAAATACCTTAAAGCAGCCATAGCATCATCCATAAATTCTACTGGCTCATCTAGGTAAATACCTCTTTTCTCGTCATATTTCCACTTCCATTGTGTAATTTCTTTATAAAAGTTTACACATTTAGGATGTATATGTATTTTCATTTGTTTTAAATAGTCAATTTGTGCTTTAATACTTCCGGGACCTTTCACTACAGGTCTTGCTCTATATCCTGCTTTTTTCCACATTTTAATTCTGTCTGGTTCAGCACTATCACAATACATAGTCAAATGTTTTTCCATCCCATAAGCATTAGCAATGTCGATTATTTCAGATGTATCTTTTTCATGTACATATATTTCATCACAAATATATAATTCGCCGTCTTTAAAACCAGCTCTAAGTATTGCATCAGCATGATTAAAACCAAAGTCTTGTGCCAATCTCATATTGTCAAAGTTTTCAAAGTTTGTAGGAAATTCATGCACTATATAGTTGTTTAATATAGTTCCACCAGTTTCTCCCCATTCTCCAAGCCCATAAACTTTATATCCTTCTGGGTCTTGTTCTTTTCTCATCATCATTCTTTTGTGATAAGCAGCATCTATAAATCTGTTTTCTAAATATGTACTATGATGAGTAAATATATCTTCACTTTCATAATCAAAATATTTCTTTTTAATCCAATGAGTTGCTGCAACTGGGTTAAACGTAAAAGTTATTTGATAATATAAATTAGGATTAGTTAAAATCCCTCTTAAACGGTCATCTAATATATCCACATCACTTTCTGCTAGCTCTGTAGCTTCTTCACACCAAACCCATGTTAACTTTCCAGTAGGGAAGTTTATAGATTTTAACTTTTCTCTTTGTTTAGCATCATTAACACCTCTAAATATTATAGAGTTTCCAGTTACTCTACTTCTCATTTCTAAGGGATTAGCTGTTATTTTCCAATATTTATTAGCATTTTTACCATATATTTTATTGATAGCACTTGTTAATTCTGCATAAGTTGAATATTTATGAGTTGATTCTGATTTTCTAACTACTAATAAATTAGCGCCTTTATATTTTGGATCACTTAGCTTTAATATATAGTCTTGAGCTACATTTACTGATTTTCCACTACCAGCAGAACCTTTCATAGCTCTATATCTTTTTCTAGTTTTATTAGCTTCTTTAAAACTTTTATTAAATCCAATTACTATATTCATATCAATCACCATAATCAACAATTATATGTAATTCATCATCTAAATCATCACTGCTAAGTCTACCTATTTCAGCTCTTAATTTATCTACTCTTAGTTTTTGTTCTTCTGAAGCTAATTCTGGGTTTTCATTAATCATAGTATTTGCTTGTTTTATAAGACTCCTAAGTTCTCCCATGGCTCTAGATTGAGCATTTAAAAAAGTTGCTTGTCTGTCCCATGCAAATTGAAACTCATATTCTATTTCCTCTCCAAATTCTGTATCTTTATGCTTTTTAATTTCTTTAATCATTTCGTTTTTATCTTTTACATACATAATTTTTTGAGCTCTTATTATAGCTGCATATTGAATAGTTATTTGTTCTAATAAAATATCTAATGGATTTTTCTCTTTTATTTCTTCTATTATTTCTAAAGTATCTTTTGGTAGATATTTTGAAAAAAATCCATGAGTTTCTGCATTTTTATTAAATAATGGAGCTCCACCACCTATATTTCCAACAGCATTTTTATTCCCTATTGGTGCTCCACCTAATAGAGTTGAGTTTGTTTTGGAACTTTCTTTATTTAATTTATTTAAATCATCACAATTAGCTTGTTTACTAGCTTTTGTAGTTTTTTTTGTGTCTATTTCATTGGTAACGTTCCTTTTGTTTTTTGGTAACGTTCCTTTTAAATTTTCTTCCCATTTATCTTGAGATTTCCATTTTCTAATTTGAGCATCTTTTACACCAAGTTGCGTGGCGATATCTTTTAGCAAGATTTCTCCATTATGTTGTTTATATATTTCAAATGCTTTATCTCTATTTGGACTTCTTGCTCTCGACATTTATCACCACCTCGTTATTTTCTAATTTATTTACTTCTATTTCTATATTTATTTCTATCCTTGTTTTTTCTTGCTTCTATCAATTCATTTATTGATTTTATATATTTTTCATCGTTGCTTACTCTAACATGACTTGTTAATAAATATAAATTTCTAGTTTTAGGTCTTTTCTTTCGTATGCAATTATCTACTACAGTCTTAGCCATGTTAAATCCATAAATATGTGAATGTCCCATTGAAAAAGGTTTCTGTGTATTATACACAACATATCCTTTCTTTACAGCTAATATTATGTATTCTTTTTTCTCGTACACTTTTTCACCCATTTAGATCATTCCTTTTCTACAAAATAAAAAGAACCCTAGTTAGGGTCCTTTCAATTTGATGTATGTGTAACTATAAAATAACTTAGGGGACAGTTAGAAATTTAAGAAAAAATTCATTAAATTGTTAACTGTAGTAATAATTATTAGTTGAAGTTTTAGCAAGCCACAGGATTCGAACCTGTTCATCGTTGGGGGCGATTTACCATTACTTGCATATTACCGAGGTTTCACCCTCGGTCACGTCTGTCAATAAACCAAGATGTTAAACACACATTTTAAAATTCACTTAATAAATTATCGGAGGAACAACGCCAATTTTTAACGCTAGTTCCCTTAGGAAATCATGTAGCAACATTTCTCGAACAAAAAGTTAATATTACGCGGTTAATCGGGTTACCAAGCCAATCAACCTAGAAAAAATAGTTGTCGTTAAAAGAAATTTTATTTACACTATTATAATAGCATATATCGATATGACAAAAGGTGCCATGTTTTAATATATAGCATAAAAATAGCACATTATTTTTCATAACATGCTATTCCTATCATTTAATTATCTAATTTTAATATCAAATTCTGGAATTATTCCTGTATATCCAGCCATTTTAAATTTTTCTTTAAATTCTTTTTTGTCTATCTCTATATATTTATTTCCTTTAATACTGACGAGGATTACTCGATTATGTAATTCTGAATTATACATCAATTCTCTTTCTGTATATTTAATTGTATTTTCGTATTTAATCCATAGGATACCACCTTCATTAAGAAGAGGTACTTCTAGTGGTTTTATACATTTATAAACTTCTCTTACTATTTTTACGTCATCTTCATATATCCATCTATATTCACCATTGTGTTTTACTATATATTTTTTACCATCTTTTCTAGTTTTAGCTTCTACTAAAAATTCTTCATTGATGTGATTTACATACCATAATTTTTTATCACTACAACTAACTATTACTACCTTTATCTTATTCACCTGTTATATCCTCCTATAACTTATTTATTATATTATATCATTTACATATACAATTTAGTCGCTATCCATGCAGCAATAACCACTATAATTATTGCATCTGCTATTGCTCTATTCATGTTCTTCTCCTATATACCAATCTTCTGGAATATCCTCTAAAGTGCAACTACCTAGTATATCATATATAGGGCAGTTACCTGATTCATACATATCATCACATTGTTTACCTGTAACAGATTTACAAGTTTGTTTAATTACTTTAAGTGCTTTTATTAACTCTTTTCTATCTTCCATTATTCCACCTCCAGTAGTTCTTTATTTTCGTATATATTTCCTATTACTTTATATCCCCAGTTTCTATTTGATGAATCACCTATTTCAAGGACTCTTGTTTCAAAATAAGATTCTCCTTGAAATGTTCTTTCAAATGTGTATTTGCGTTTAAATCCATTATCTTCCCATATGATTGTTTGTATTCTATGTTCATGGGTTTCTATGATATCACCTTCGTATATTTCTACTCCATTTCCATCTTTGCAACCTGTATATTGCATAAAATCAAATCTTTTAAAATTGTTATGAAATAAATCATTTAAAGGTGCATATTCTTCAAAAGCAAAATTATCACCGCTTATCATTTTATTTCCTTCTTTATCCCATGCTCTAAACTTAATTTCTCTATTCATATCGTTCCTCCAATAATTTTTTATTTTCGTACACATTTCCTATAATTTTATTTTCTGCAGTAAAGAATATAGAAATAAGTCTAACGTTATATCCTTCTTTTGATTGTATATACCAACTTGCTTTGCGATATATAACCGCTCCAATTATATGATTTAATCCTCTAGTTGTTTCTACTATGTCACCTTCATATATCTCTATTCCGTTTATATCCTTTTCTCCTGTATATTGCATCAGAATATAATCCTTATTTTGTATAACAACTCCAAAATGGTCTTCTGGACAACCTCCATATCCACTACAACATCCAAAATCATATGTGTTTTGTGCATTATGATACATTATATTTTGTTCTTTATTCCATGCTCTAAATTTAATATCCCTCATTGCTTTCCCTTTCTTTTGTAAATCCTAAAAAATTACTATTTTCTTTTATTAAAAAATCTATAAACTTTTTATGAAATTCTTCTTCTGATAATGGTGTTTCTATCATTCCAGTTATTTCTATTTTATTTTTAATTTTCATTTATGTTTCCTCCTAATATATTTTTTTGCTCATTCTTCCAGCGAAAAAAATTAAAAGAGCTCCTGATGTTGGCATTAACCATTTTAAAGTAAATATTTCTGGATTTCCCACAGATTTATATATTATAACTTCCCCAATTATCATTAATAATAAAAACATAGATTCCTCCTAGGCTATTTTCTTGAGTATATTTGAGTGTAATCTGTGTATTTGTCTCCAGCTATAACTTAACTCTACACATATTTGCTCCCATGCTTTACACTCTATGTATCTTGCTCTTAGAATACATCTATCCAAGCTATTATCAAGTTCATCTATCGTTTTTTCTATTTTAGTCATTGTTGCTATTAATTGTTTTTCTTTTTTTACTAAATCTTCTTTGCATTCTTCTATGTCTACAATAAGACTTAATATATCTGTTCCTTCCCCGTTTCCTGTTGGCATATCTGTTATTACTTGAGATTTTATACTTGTTTTTCTTTCTTCTAAGTATTCTATACGTTCTTTGATTTGTTTTATTTCAATTTTTATAGTTCTATACTGCATTAATTCTTCTTTACCCATATATATCAATCTCCCCATTATTTTCTATTTCTTAACAACATATGCCTTGCTACATGATTTTGTATTATTATTTCCCTCTATGATTCCCACATGTCATTTTTCCTTCTGGGCATTTACCTTTAGTACAAGGTGCTCCAGCATTTTTAAACAGTACAGGTGCTACTTCTTTTACTAATTTAAGCATTTCTGTTGCTAATTCTCTAATTTCCCATTGCGCTCTTTCACAACATCTGTGGTGGAAGAAGTTATATAAACTTCTAGCATTTATTGTGAACACCATTTTAGTTTCACATGCATTTGGGAACACATATCTAGCATCTTCTATAGACATTTTTTCAGCTTGAGATTTTGCTTTCTTTTCGCTAACACCTTTGTCTAATAATTCTTGATAGTGTTTTGCAAATAGTATTTCTACTAGTTTGTCGTAGTCTTCTTGACATTTATTCATTGATTCAATAAATATCTTTTTAGCTTCTTCATTTCTTTCTATCTCTGGTGGAATTATATATTCGAATTGATCAAGTTTTACATATCTTTGAGATTGTTGTGAAAAACTCGCTATTCTATGTCTTACTATTTGGTGAGAACAACTTCTTGATATTCCTTCTATTGCAAAAGTAAATGTAACATGCTCGATTGGAGATTCATGCCCCATACTTACTAATGTGTTTACAAATTTTGCTACTTCTTCATCTGTTAGCTTTTCCATTATGCCATCTACCCCTACTGGTGAATAACATAGTTTTGCCGCTGCTGCAACTACTGCATCTGGATTAGGCGTATGAGCCATTAATTTTACTTTTAATTCTGCCATTTAACATTCCTCCTATTTATTAAGTAATTCTTGCCATGCTTCTTCTTGAGCTTGCTCTGTTAATTTCTTTGATGGAATTATACCAAAACGTTTTACTTTAATTTTATATATTTTACTTATACTGTTACAACAAAGCAAAGCTTCTTCTAAACTCCATTGGCCATCTGCTGCTCTATCATTACAATATTTGCTAAACTCTTTGAAGGACATATATTTAAATTTTCCTATCATTATTCATCCTCCTCATCTTCATTATCAAGCCATTCGTTCCATGTTTTAATCCAATCATCTAAATCATCTTCTTTATAGCCTACACTTTTTACCCATTGAGTAAATTCTTCTACAGTATCATTTATCGGTCTAAAACTTTCAAGTACTCTTCTAAAAGGTCTTAAATAATCATTTATTACTTCTTCTGCTTCTTTTTTAGCATATTCTTCATTATAGCCTCTTTCCATTATCACCTTAACATAATCTTCTTTAGTCATATTCCAATGTGTTACAGTATCTACTATACTTGAAAATCTACAATATAAACCATTAGGTTGTTTTGCAATAAATCCAGCCATTATTATTTGCCCTCCTTGAATTGTTTTCTAATGCAGTCTAAATTTTGTGTCCCGTATAACCTTGATGTTTTAGACTTTATCGCTCTTAATGTTTTTGGTTTAAGTTGCTCTGTTATATGTTCATAATCATAGTTATCTAGAATTAATTCTTTTAGCTTGTCTATTTGCTGCTTTGACCATTCTTTATTATCGCCTTTCTGAATTGGTCTTGCTTTAATTCCTTTTTCCCATAATTTTCTTGCAACTGCATTTTCTGTTCTGCCTATTTTTTTTGCTATCTCTGAATAAGTGTATTTGTGTTGATTAACTAAGAATTGTAAGTACTCATACTCTTTTTCTGTCCATTTTTCTTTTTGATTTTTCTTGAATTGTCTTTTATTTTTGATATCTCTTTTTCTTTTTTCATCTACCCATGTTGGTTCTGGACCTAAGCTATATTTTTCAAGTTTACTAAAATCTAAAAATGATTGATTTTCTTCTGCCCATACCCAAAATTCATCTAGTGCTACTATCTTATATCTTTTATTTTTTATCCTTCTATACCTTACAGGAAAGTTTCTTTTTTCTATCCACGATGTTAATGCATATGTATGATTTGTACTATATCCTAATTCTGATAATAGTTTATGCATTGTTATACAGTCACCATTGTCAAAGAACCCTCCCATGTCTAGTTTGTAAATCTTATTTCGTACAGCACATTCTGTTCGATCTAACTTCTTTGCTATATTTGGCAAAGGAGATAATCCCCATCTATCTTTTAAATATTCAACTTCTTCTACTGTCCACACTCTCCTACTCAATTATTTATCACCCATTTCTTTTAGTTCTTTCTCTATATCTTCTATCGCACATTCTATAGCTTCTCTTTCGTTTAGATTGTATTTAGCCATATATTCTCTTGCTATTTTTACTATCTCATTTACTCGACTTAATAGCACTGTTTTTTGCTCCTTTCGTTCTATTTCGTCATATTATATATTTTACTACGGCATATAAAATTCTAGGAAGGTTTGATTGCCCTCCTAGAACTAATATTTTATTTATCTTCTTTTAATCCTTGCAATTCTTCGAGCTTCTTACAATCAATATACTTGCAAAAATTTTTACAACCTTCTCTTAACATTAATCCTTTTCCATTCACTCTGCCGATTGTTGTATAACCTATAAAGTGTTTACAAGTTGCCCCTTCTTTTTCAAAGTATTTACATTTCATTCACTCACCTAAAACGATTCACATTACCTCAATGTGGTTTGTCAAACTATTGGACTAAGTAATCCTCAAATCTCATAACCTTGTTTACAAGGATTTGCAAATATTGAATTGTTTTTATTTTCATAGACTTTCACCTCTATATAAAACATAACTGGTCACTAACTGTTAGCATTTCTCTTTGTGCTTTTTCATAGAATTTTTTATCTACTTCAAATCCGTATGCACTTCTATTAATCTCTCTAGCTACTTTTAGCGTTATCCCACTTCCTGCTACTGGATCTATAACTACATCACCTTCATCAGTAAATAATTGAATTAATCTTTTTATAACTTTAGAAGGCTTTTGAGTTGGATGTATTTTAGGATATTCTTTTCCGTCTCTTTCCCACTTCATCCAGTTAAAAACCATTTCTTTATTGTTGTTAAACTTAGGTAACTTATCCCTATAAAGTACAACCGCAAATTCAGTTGCTCCTACTATTCTCATATTTGCTTTTAAAACTTGTGGTGAGTAATTTTTTATAAAGAATAATGGATAACTATTTTTAAATCCATATTTCTTTCCGTAACTTATCACAGTTTGTATTTGGTCGAAAGCACAAAATACAATCATTGCAGGTGCTTTGCCTTTTTCTTTTGGCTCTTTTATAAGCAGTTTATTACAAAAGTGAAAATATTCAGCTATGTTAAAATTGTTATCTGTATTAAAAAACATCTTTCCAGCTTTTTTACTTTCTCCGTTTTTATTATCTCCACCTACATACCATTCTGGATTACTTCCGTATGCATTTACTCCTACGTTATATGGAATATCTGCTATTACAAGTTGTGCTTTTGGTATTCCATATCTTTTGTAGTTTTGAAAGTTATCATTTATTAATTGTGTCTTTATCATATTCCCTCCTAAAAGAATGTCAGTTGTTCGTAATCAACTTGTTTTATTTCTTCTTTTTCAAATTCTTCTGCTGGATCCTTCCAATAAATTCGACCGCATGTATAACCACATTTATTAAGATTGTCACAGTCTTTACAACATTGATTTTTACAAATTCTATTTAAATCAAGTTCTTCGTTGCTTTCTATTTGTTCCAGCAGCATTAACTCTTTTACCGAATCCATTCTCTCACATCCAAATGGTGTCATATTTTCACATTCAAATTCCATTTTATTCACCCTTTTATTTCAAACTTAATTCAAATAAAAATGTATCATAATTGTCTAGTTCATCATCTGTCATACTGTCTAAATCTCTGTGTTCTATTTCGAATTCATCCTCTAGCATTTCTATCCATTGTCTAAAAGTTAAATCATGATTTGCTTCTATTTCGTAATCTTTTATTTTTTTATCTAGTATTTCTTTTGTTATTTTCATATTTTTACTCCTTAATTTGTATTTTATTTTTAATTTAATTCAGCCCACTACTCATGATGTCCTAAGCCCCTCTCTTCATATCTTCAACCCCTCTTCAACCCCTTTTTTTAGAAGTAGGAGAGAGGTTAAAATATTGATATTGCTAGATTCCTAATTTTGCCCCTCTCGTATGTCGATTTATAGGAGAGTAGAGGTAGTTTTACTAGAGTAGTGGTATATTTTAGCTAATATATTCCTCTAGCATCCTTTTCGCTCCAGTCATTATATTTCTTTTGATTTCTCTTGCTTCTTAACTGTGATACGTTACTTTTATAGTATGGATTATCTATTTTAGCTCTTGGCTCTATGTTTGTATTAGTCTTAAATATGCCTTGAATAACCATATCTTCAAAGCTAGGCTCTTTTAAGTCCTTAGTTATCATGTAGTTGTATGTAGTATTAAATGCTTCTCTTTCACTTTCTGCTATTAATCTTAATACATAGTCAAATAATTCTTCTTTTTCTTCATTCTCTAGATCTAAACTAAAAACTAAATCCTTGAAATACATCCATTCTGTTATAAATTCTTCTGATTTATCAAATACGAACTCATGTTTTATAGTTGTTAGTGCATCTTGTTTGTTGAATTTTGCTCTTTGTCTTGCTACATCAATCTCAGTTAGCTTAAATATCCAATAAATTAGCTTTACTATCCAATAAATAGTCATTCTTATAAATACCCAGCCTAGATGTAATGCTGTTTTTAAGACTTTTCTAATGATTAAAAGTAGAATTTGATACACTGTATAGTTTTTTTCTTTCACATCCAATTAACTCGCCCCCTTTGGCAAAATTCTGCAACTATTATTTTATGATGCTTATTTGTTATGATTTTTAGTTGCAAAATCTTGCACTTATAAAATTAGTGTTGTGATTGAAATTTAAATGTCTATATCATCTATATCGAAATCAAAATTTTGCACATCATTATTTTCTTGGCTGTTATTTTGATTATTTTGAGTTGCAAAATCTTGTATTTGTGAAATTTGATTAAAATTACAGCTTATATAGTTTTTATCTCTTAACATTTCCCTGTAAATAAGGTCTTTTATGAAGGCTCTTGGATTTGTTTTTTGCTCTAAGTATTCAATCATATCTTTATCGCAGCATTTTTTAGCATCTAATGTTATTCGGTAATTCTTAGCCATTTTTCTTTACTCCGATATTATAAAAACCTCTCGCTGTTGTATCTATTCCTTGAGCTAGTATTGTTTGATTATATAACTTTGTAAAAGTAGGCTCTATTTTTTGTCCCCCTCCACCAGCTAAAATCAAATTCATGTTTGATAAGTTTTGGTATATTCCTCTAAGCTCATTTACTATATTTCTTATGAACTCTTTCATTATTGTATTTTTATAAGCTGTATCTCCATTTATAAGGTCTAACTTTCCATCAAAATAAGCTTTTGCTTCTTCTAGACTTATATTTAAGTTATAAGTATCGTTTATATATCTTCTAGCTTCTCTGTACAAATCTAAAAGTCCATATCTTATACTTTCTCCACCTGTAAATTTCCAATTAGCATCAAATTCAGCTATATCCGTTGTTCCTCCTCCAATATCTATTGCCAATATTTTAAGCCCTGGTATGCATTTATTTACAATATCTCGTAGAGTTTTTATATTATATCCTTCTGGAACAACATGTACTTGATCTATTTCTATAGTTCTAGTTATTCCATCTACCTTAATAGTCTTGCTGCTATTTGCTTTTATAAATTCTTCTAGTTCTTTTCTTTTGGTGTTATATTGACTTGCTGGTATTCCTGTAAAAAGTTGAATTTTATTACTACTTGTTGCTTTTGATATAGCATAATACATTAACGTTACAAAGTTTTCCTTTTCATGTTTGATTAAGTTATTTTCAAATAGTCCAGAATTAGCTACATATTCAACTTCTTCAAAAGTGAATATTTCTTCTGAACCTAATTTGTTTATGTCAGTTGCTTTTGATAGTCTACTTTCGAGTATAATCTCTCTCAATTCGCTTACTGCTACAGTTGTTATATTCCCTATGTCTAATCCTACTATTGCCATTTCCTGTTCCCCCTTTATATTAATCTCGTGCTAGTTTTGTAAATACCCAAGATTCACATCTATACATTTCTCCTATATTATCAGCTGTCCAACTATCACATCCGTCTACAAATGTGTAAACAGTGCCATTTTCGTATTTTGCAAATCTTCTTCTTATCCAATGCTCCATATCATTGCTTACTAGCACCTTTGTATCTATAGGAAGTTTACTCCAATCGATTAATTTGTTCATGTTTATCCCCCTTTGATTTGATTTTGATATGTCCGTTCCTATGATGTGTTATTTGTTTCCTAACTATATTATAAAGTCTACGTTATATATTGTCAACATTATATATTGTTAAATAATAGTATTTTCACTATAATATAATTAGGAGGTGTATTATGTTTCAATTTAACATTGATGATTTACTAAAACAGAAAAATAAAACTCGTTATTGGCTTTCTAGAGAAACTGGAATCTCTTATCCAGCACTAAAAAAGATAGCTGATAATGAAACAACTTCTATTACATTTGAAAATCTTTATAAGATTTGTAATGCTTTAGAATGTGACTTGAATACTTTATTAAAATCGAAGGGGAGTGAATAGTTTCACCCTCCTTCTTTTTATTTAATCGAATTTATTTTCCGCTAATCTGGTAACAATTCTATTTTCTTTGTATGCTAACCACTTTTGTACTTCTAGAGTATGCCGCCCAGCAGTTCATGATGAGATACAACTTGATGCTCGATGCGCCACGG
>ENA-ORUB01000712-ORUB01000712.1-human-gut-metagenome-genome-assembly--contig:-NODE-712-length-41326-cov-6.201207_pt1 | contig 41326 bp, 58 predicted proteins | sample MGYA00241918_ERZ509200 | MGnify/ENA primary metagenome ERZ509200 (study PRJEB26280, sample SAMEA2338853) | human gut metagenome | biome: human gut; feature: human-associated habitat; material: faeces... | reverse complement strand
GCGTAACCGTAGAGGACGCGTGGACGGCGCCGGTGCTGGGGCTTGATGTGGCAGGTAAGAGTGAGCAGGTGGTGACGACGGGAGCGCAGTTGTTACCGCAGCCTCAATTCAACGATACTAAAAACGGTATCACTGTGAAAACACAGACGGACGGTGGAATTTCCATAACGGGAACCGCAACAGCCGCTATTACATTTACGGTTGCGGAAATCCTGCTTCAGGCGGGGCAGTATACACTGTCGGGATTATCCGGTTTGGTCGTTGGTAAAATGTATTTTCAGCTTGTTGAAATAAGTGCACAGGGTGGTCAATTTGTTGGTGAGCTGGCAAAGGTAGGCCATGTTACTAGCGCGACCGTTACAATTGACCATGATGTATGGGCGCGTGCAGAAATAAAAGTATTATCAGGAGTAACCGCCGATAGTGTTTGTTATCCCATGCTTAACGCCGGAGACACCGCCCTCCCCTGGGAACCCTACACCGGAGCCGCTCCCTCTCCCAGCCCGGACTACCCGCAGGACATTATCAGCGTGGGGACGGTGAGCACGGGGAAGCAGATGTTAAATGCTGACACGATTGTACAGGGCGGAATTAATGCGGATACAGGAGCAACGAATAATGCTTCTAATTTTGTGCGTAGTGATTATATACCAGTTAAGCCCGGAGATTATGTGCTAAGCGGTGATGGACTAAAGTCATATTTAAATTACGTTATGTATTTCAATCAAGAGAAAGTAATACAAAGTAGTTTGTCAATTAAACCAACTAACGGAAAATTTACTGTCACAGAGGGGACTGCATATATCAGAATTAGATTTATTGCCAAAGATGGTGCGGAGGGAACGGTGATACCATCGGAAGTAGTTGCACTTAAACCTATGCTCAACACAGGCGACATAGCCTTACCATGGGAGCCGTACACCGGAGGCAAGCCGAGCCCGTCGGTGGAGTATCCGCAGACGTTGGAGCTGGTGGTGACAGGGGCGCAGATGTTTTACAAATCTCTTGTGACGTTACGGGGGACAGGTGCAGAAGCTGATATCACGGACAAAAGAGCCATTAAGATTACTTACACAAGAGCTAATGGCGGAAAATATGCAGGATTTATTGTGGACGATAAAAGTAATATTGTTGGCAAGACATTAACAATATCGTACGGCAGTATCATACCGAGTAAAAGCGGTTTGACACCCGGTATCCGATTGTATTGGATAGACATTAATGGATCCGTATTATCCTATGTGGTGTATGTAAATAAATCTCCCACTACAATTACAATAGAGGATCCTCAAAATGATATGGCTACAAAATTGGCATTGTTGTTGTATGCCGATATCGGTGACGCGGCCGTCGTAAATGATTATGTAATATATAAGGATATCATGATTAACGCCGGAGACACCCCGCTCCCATGGGAGCCGTACAAAGACCGCCAAACTGCCCCCGTCACTTTGACAGAACCATTACATGGGACCGGAGAGTGCCGGGACAGGATCGCGTGCAAAGATGGGGAATGGGGGATTGAGCGGTATATTGGTGTGGTGGATAACGGGCAATGGAGGAAGCTAAATGTAGCATCAGGAAGCGCCGGACATAGGTTTGTATATGATGCAACAGATATGATCGAAAAATTAAATTGCATGGTTATATGCTCTAAATATACAAGACGTCCAAAGGGTGCTAGCTTTAACGCTATTGGCGATTATGTGGCGACAGATGAAGTGGGAAAAATTTTTATTCGCACGCTTAACCCTGATTTCGAAACGATCGAAGCATTTAGGGAATTTATAGCCGATGCAATCACCCTCTATCCCCTTGCCACCCCTACCTGGGAGCCTTTCCCCTCCGCCACCCAGCAGGCCCTCAACGCCCTGACCACTTACGCAGGCACCACGCACTTAACGATCACAGCAGGCGGCCCGGCTCCCACGGTAACTCTGGATTATGTCCAGGACACCCAAAAGGCCATAGAGCAGCACGACACGGCCAACCGCCAGTACACCGACAACCAGATAGCGGCAATAGTAGCAGCCCTGCCGACAGCGACGCAGGCAGCTATTGTAGATAACCAGACAACCAGATTATTACAGGAGGTATGAGATTATGAGTAACACAGTGATTTACACGTTGATGGAGAGTCTTATCAGCAAAAAGTATTATGCAACCAAAGAGGAGGCCACGGACAAGCTGGGGGTATACTTTGCGTTTGATATGATCGATGCAGAGCAGATGACGGAGCTTGCATTACTGGCCGAGGGCGTGTACGCGCCGCCGGCGGTTGAGCCGGATCCGGAACCCGTAGACCCGGCAACACCAACAGAATAGGAGGACTTATCATGAATAAGAACAAGCCAGACATGAACTACAAGACACCCGTACCCTATGGACCAGCAACCGGTAAAGAAGATTCCGGCCGGCAGCCAGTGATTGCAGACACGCCGTATGAAGGAGATTACAGCCCGGACCATAAGCAGTTTAAGGCCGGCCATGTACCGGGAGGCCCGGGGCATAAAGATTGTGAGCATGAATAACTGACGGGAGGACTAAAGTGTGGAGAATGAGGAGATCGCCGTAAAGCTCACCGCTCTGGAGCACGAGGAGATCGCCGTAAAGCTCACCGCTCTGGAGCACGAGGCAAAGTCGGCCAAACATCGTATTGATGATCTGGAAGTGCAGAATCAGGCAATACAGGACCTTGCGCTGTCTGTGAAGGAGCTGACCATTAATATGGGTAATATGCTGGAGGAGCAGCGAAAGCAGGGGAAGGATATTGACAAGCTGAAGGCCGAACCAGCGGAGCGGTGGAGCGGTATGCAGCGAACAATTTTCAACACCATCGTAGGGGCAATGTCAGGGGCGGTTGCTGTCGGCCTTGTCCTCATGATGGCACAGTACATAAAATAAGAAAAGAGGTATGAAATGATGAAGAAGTACGATCTTAAGGTATGGGCGAAAGCCGCAGGAATCAGGGCAATCAAGACCATGGCGCAGACCGCAGTCGCTACGATTGGCACGGCTGCCGTGTTGGGTGATGTCAACGGTCCGATGGTAATAAGCGCGTCGGTGCTGGCTGGGGTGCTGTCTATCCTTACCAGCGTAGCCGGACTGCCGGAGTTGGATAAGACTGCCTGAGAGGAGGTGGTCCGCATATCTCCCGGCCGGCAGGGTGAGAGCCGGTGATGTTGCGATATCGCAACGGTTGTAATATCACAACTTTTTAGGGCCTGGGAGAGATCCTGGGCCTTTTTCTTTAAGGAGGATTTATGATACCTATTACGAAACAGATCAAACAGATTAATTGCTATGCAAGTCAGAATCACCCAAAGTACATTGTAATCCATGAGACTGACAATTTTAACCGTGGCGCCGGGGCTGCCGCTCATTCCAGGGCGCATAATAATTGCAATCTGGCTACATCGGTTCATTATTACGTTGATGATGTAGCAATCTACCAGACACTCAACCATACAGACGGAGCATGGGCTGTCGGCAAGCAGTACGGCACGCCGCTGGTGGCTGGAGTCAATAACAACAACACGATCAATATCGAGATCTGCGTTAATCCGGACAGCAACTACGACAAAGCGCGGCTTAACTGTGTAGACCTGGTACGGCACCTGATTCAGGAGACGGGGATCCCCGCCGATCGGGTGATCCGGCATTACGATGCAAAGCGTAAATGGTGTCCGCGTAAGATGATGGACAGCCCGGAGTTATGGACGGACTTCTGCCTGAGGATTCGCGGACAGGCGGACGAGGTGAAGAGCTTCGAGGACGGCACCGGGAACTGGCATTTTACGATTAATGGCGAGTTGCAGAAAAACCGCTGGGTGAAATATAAGAATAAGTGGTTCTACGTGGACGATTACGGGAACATGGTTACTGGATACACTGTGATTGGCGGCCTGGCCTATGTGCTTAACCCATCAAAGGCTGATATGGAGACATATGGGGCGCTGATGGTAACGAATAACCTTGCACAGGGCAATCTTGAGGTGCAGTGGGTGGAATAGCAAACAACAGAATAATGATGTGACTGAAGCTCTGGGAGGAATCCTGGGGCTTTTTAAATTGAAAGGAAGGTATATTTTATGAAACTAAGACTTGTTAAACAGGGAGACTTTTTAGGAACGAAGTGCGATTTTTATGTAAATGAAACCGGTGATATCTTTATGAGCAGAACCCAGATAGGATACGCCTTGAAGTATAAAAATCCGAGCAAAGGTATAGAAGACATACATAACAGACACCATGACCGACTTGACACCATGAGCGTAAAAGTTGACCCCCTCAGTTTGCAGGGGTCAAATCCACATTACAGGAATGGCGAAAGAGCCTATATGTATCCCGAAAAAGGAATATACGAAATCTGTAGGTATTCCAGGCAAAAGGTTGCTGGGGATTTTTATGATTGGGTTTATGATGTTATTCAGTCCATCAAAAAGAACGGTTACTACATCGCTTCCGAGAAAGACGAGAAGTGGCTGGGAATCCGTCGTGAGACCAAAGAGGTACGCAAGGCCGAGACGGATCAGATCAAGTTATTCGTGGAGTATGCGAGGGCACAGGGCAGCCAGCACGCAGACAGATATTATGTGTCGCTGACCAAGCTCATAAACCGCAGATTAGGCATAGAGAGCGGCGGGAGGGACAAGGCATACCAGAGGACGCTGATGCACTTAAAATCACTGGAAACGGTGGTGGAGCTGCATCTGGCTACGCTGATGGAGGAGGGGCTGCCGTACAAGGAGATATATCAGGGCGTGAAAAAGTTTATCGAAGCGCTGTAGGAATCTCACGGCAGAAAATTCCGCTGCCAGTTTGAGTGGTAAGAAAAGGGCGGTCCGCTTGGGCCGCCTGAAAACATGATCTGTATGTTATAAAATTTGTAATTGAAGCCATACTACTACTGTGCTTTGATATATAAATTGTAATCAGTATTTTATGCTTTACTGTAAAAGAGGGAAAATAGTTGAAAAGATATGATCCGATGATGGTGGGAAAAAGAATTAGGAGACAACGGATAATAATGGGATTGACCCAGGAAGAAGTGGCTGAGAAGATTGAACGGTCATATAAGTACTATCAAGATATCGAGCGAGGGACATGTGGAATGTCGATTAATACAATACTTAGTATTGCAGAATGTCTTCATATATCTATAGACTATTTAATCTTCGGAAATAATGAGAAAAATTTCCCCACCTTTAATGGTGAAGAAGAGCAACAAGCGCTTATAGATGCTTTGAGCAATTGTAGTATTCATAAGAAAAAATATGCCTTAGAATTAATAAAATTATTTTTGAAGGCTTGTGGTGAACAATAACGGCGGCAGCGCCCCATGGCTCCGCCCTGCCTTCTCGGCATAATATAGGCGGTCTGTTTGGGACTCCTTACTTCTAAGGGGGCTTCACGACCGTCGATTTTTTTAACACACCTCTTGCCAGGAGATCACAGAAATGATATAATAAATTCGCTCGTATTATTTCATATATTTTTCTGGCGTATCAGAAGAGTATTCATGCAAAGCCGCTCAGTATCCCCATACACTGGGCGGTTTTTGTGCGTAATTCATGTATAGGTGACCAGTAGTAGGCTACATCTAAAATGATATATACGCGCTATAATAATTGCGTTTTGCTTTTCTAACTTGCGGCTTAGCTATATTGGCAGGCCGCATTTTTTGTATACATAACTGCATAAATTTAGCAGAGTAGAGTAAAAAAGCGTTGATTTATTGAGAAAAAAGTGATATGATTTTCCCAGCAGCTCTTCTTTGCGGTCGTCTAGGTATATTTCCCCCATATACCCGGGCGACTTTTATATGCGTATCTTACTACGTTACATCAACCGGCATTTGGTATCTGGCGATCGCTGAGTTAAAAACCACATAGCTGATATATCCACATCGATTACCATTTTCGCCATCTCGCGAGTCTCCTGGTATTTTGCATTTTTAGCCATCTGGGCATGGCGCTGGTAGGTCTCAATTATCTCAAAAAATAATTCATCTGTTCGGTTCATCTTTTCTCCTTCTTTCCCTTATGATTATATTTTACCGGTAATTAATATTAACCGACCGGAAACTTAACTTAACGGTAAAACAATTACAAAAAGATAATTTGATATTTCCGGTTCCGCCCAATACTCTTTGATACACGGATTTCCTTAATAATTGACCGCCAGAAGGCCCTCTTTTCCTCATTGTTTAAATTATTATAGATGATCTCAAAATTGCAGTCCAGAACTTGCTTAAGCGGTTTTAGATTTTTTATCGGTTGTTCCATGTCTGGAAGGGCAGCAAGCTGTTCCTCATACTCCGCGCGGTCTTTTTTATATTCTTCCAGATTGATCACTTCATTCAGGTACAAATCCTTCAAACGGTCTAGTTTTCTGCGGATCTTATTCTTTTTTGCGCGATTATCAATTCTCTTGGCTTCCCCTGTCTCAAAATCTACCAGATAGCCGCTTAACTCTTCCCGGATGTGTTCTAATAAATATTCTTCAATCCTCATTTCTCGAATCTCACCGCCGTTGCTGCATTTTTTGTATGCACGGTACTGCAGGCATTCATAAGCAGGATATTTGTAGCGGTAGACTTTTCCGCTGGTCCTGCGGCTCACGACGTTAATGTGGCAGCCGCTCATTTTATGGCCGCACTCGTCACAAATCAGGATTCCTGAGAATATGTAGGGGTATTTTTGGCTGGAGCGTATCGTGCTGTTGTTGTCAAGAACACGTTGAATGTCCTGATACATCTCGTCAGAAATCAGGCGCGGACAGTAATTTTCGTTGCCGCGATAACGGCCGGTGTATTTCTCGTTTCGCAGGATACTGTTTTTAAGGTTCTGGATACTCATATTTATTCCGTGGTTTTCCCGCATGTAGTTTACGGTTTTGGCAAGCCCCTGTTCCCGATGGAAGTACTGAATACTATCCAACATCGCGGGTGCCTCGTCAGAAAAAACTAAATGCTTATTTTGAATCATGTAGCCGCGCGGCACCTTTCCGGTGATAACCTCTCCATGAACTACCTTGTTGCGAAAGACATCGGCAACGCGCAGGCCGCCGTTCTGAGCTTCCAGCTCCGCCCATGTCATAGACTGAGCTACGAAGGCACGGCCGTAAGGGGTGGAAGTGTCAAAGTAGGGTTGGTCAATGGCTGTCCATGCAACATTGTACTTATCCAATATGACCTGAATATTGAGATAATGGCGCAGGCTCCTGAACCAGCGGTCTAATTTTGTGAATATGATGAGATCAACCAGGCCGGCTTTTACATTCCCGATCAGGCGGGTAAAATCATCACGATCCAGCTTCTGGCCGGAGACGCCGTCGTCGATATAAGTGTCCTGGAGGACCATGTTCTGATGATCATCAATATATTTAATTCCGCGTTCCTTCTGATCGCGAATGGAATCGCCGCGTTCAGCCTGTTCGTCTGAGGATACACGGATGTAGAGCGCTACACGCAGAAGGGCGGTCTGGGGCTTTGTCATAATATCATCTCCTTGGTTAAGTGTATTAATTTTGGGTATAAAAAATACGCCCCTTGTCAGGACGCGTTGGAGATGATATAATTTGTTTGCGAGACAGATTATATCTTCCGGTGCGTCCGGCAAGAGAAATCTATGTGAAAGGCTCTGGGAGTTGGTAGCTCCTGGGGCTTTTTGCTTACTTATTATGGGTGATAACGTCAAATGCTGATAATATTTGGTGTGCCAAATTAAAGGCCGTTTGATACTCTTTGCTATTAGTCTTAGTGGGTTTCGTAATTAAAGGAATCATAATACAAGGAGAACCGAAATTATTAACGGTTACTTTTATGTAAAGTGATTCTACTTTTTTCTTCTGTACCCTTTTTCCGGTAATACCTCCAGCAACAGCACCAAAACCGCCAAATATAGCACCGCCGATTAATGCCTGGCCGACACCACCGCTTGTAACAAGGCTATCATCTTCTAAAAGATCATAATTAAGCAAGTCATTAAATTCCAGCCATTCTTTATTTCCGACTTTTTGCTTGTTTCCGCCAATAAGTTTTTCAGCAGCTACAGACATTCCCAATGTACTAACTGCCATAAGTCCTTTAAACATTGATTTTCCGGCGCCATCTTTTTTACCATTAATAGGAACAGCACCGTTTATACGAAACATCTTATGCGGTTCGTCTATTTGAACCGGTCCTACTTGACGAGTGACTTTGATAGCGTTTTTATTGTTTTCAGCGACAGTCTGAACTCCAGTTTGTACTGCAGACCATACCTTGTTTACAACGGATTCATCAGTTTGGGCATCAGATACAATAGGAGTGGCTGTATTTATTTCTTCATTAGACAGCATATCGCTGGTAGGACAGCCACAATTGGGACACGCAGCTGCTTTGTCTGAGAATTCTTTTCCACACTCTGTGCATTTAATAAGTGCCATAATATATTCCTCCCGGTTTTATATATTTAAAAATTATTGTGTAAAACATTATCTTAAAACATAATTTTGCAGTCGTTCAGGAAAATATCGTTCAAGAAATTCGTGATATTCTGCCCATGCAGAGTATTTTTCCTCTGGCTCAGATTCCAGTTCTATTTCATAGCCAAGCTCTTTTTCTGGAAAAAACATCAATTCCAATTGGTGTTCCGGTTCAGATGGTTTGTGCGTAGTATGAGCGATATGTTCATACCATCTTCTGTAATCCGACAAAGCTCTGTTTGATGCCTTATAGGATAATCCGAATAACTCATATATATGTCTGACTGTTCTACAATCATATTTATGAATTAGTATTCTGGGAGCCAGAATATGGCTGGCAAACTCATTGGCCTCATCATCATTTTCTTTTGTATCCCCATTATGACTCAATAAAATGTGGCCCACTTCATGCATTAGCGAAAAACGCTGACGGCGAATGTAAGGGAAAGAATCATTATAGTAGATTTTTCCTCTTAGCTTAAATGCATCATCACTTACTTTATAACATTCGCGCTCTTTTATTTCTGAAAGTTCAGAATACCTATATAGAGGTATCTTTAATTTTTTAATTACATCAATGCAATCAATAGGAAAATTTTTGATATTACAGGTTTCGTAGACATCTAAAATAATACGTGAAACCTCACAATGCTCCAAACAAAATCACTCCTTTAATCATCATCGGATAACAAAGTTCTAATGATGTCCTGTTTTTGTTCGATCGTGAGTTTTTTTCCATTACGGGCAATAAGGCTTTGAATATCTTCATAGGTTGGCTCGTATACGGTTTGTGATGATCCTCTTGCCATCTCGTCAAGTTCTTCAACTGTAATTCCTAATTCTTTACATATCGAAATTACGATATTAACACTTGCACCGCCAACACCTCTCTTTAATATCGAATAGAGTGTACTTTCGGATAAACCACATTTCTCTGCAAATGCCCGTTTACTCATTCCAGTCTCGGAAATTAGTTTTTCTAAAATTCTAGCTTTCTCCATTATCCCACCTCACTTCTATAAACTTATTATACGCGCAATCACGTAAAAAGTAAATAGAAATATGCGCAAAAATGCAAATAAGTTTAAAATAGAAAAAAATATACGCGCAATTGCGCGAAAAAGTTCTTGACAATACACGCGAATGAGCGTATATTACAACTATGGTCAGCGCAATTGCACAAAAGGAGGTGATACAATGTATAAAAACCTTTTAGACACTATGTCTAATAAAAAAATTACATTTACGCAGATTTCAGAACTTCTTCATTGCCAACTAAGAACGGTATCGGAGAAAAGCAGGGGAGTGGTTCAAAGCGAGTTCACTGTTACTGAAGCGTTATTAATTAAGCGGGTCTTTTTCCCAGAGTATGATATTGACTGGTTATTTGAAAAAGAAGAATTAAGCACCTAATACAAACACACGTTCGATAAAACCAATATACCACTATCGAATATAAGTGTCAATGGGAAGATGAGGAAAGGAGCGTGGTCCACATAGGAGCAACATGTAACACCTGCCGATACCGCAATCGCTGCTTGGAGCAGAGCAGGCGGTATCCATGTAAGGTCTATGCGCCTAAAAAGGCGGCAACAAGTACAACCAGTCATACATAGAATCTATCAGAGAGGGGTGGTGAGAAATGAAAGATACTGTAGTTGCGCTTAACAGCGTTAATGTGGAACGGGCGTTTGAGGCTTTGGCCCGGATATTCACGGCGCGGGGAGAATGTACAGTGACTGTTAAGTCTATTAAAAAGAAAGACGAGGTACAGAAAGATGAAACCGCTTAATAGCGGTACTGATGGACAAGCAGGAGGTGATACAGAATGCAGAAGTACATTGACAACCTCGACGACTTCGAGGACGACAGCCGGCCGCCGCTAATCGATTGGGTGGAATGGCTGCTGGTTGGGATCTTTGATCTGGCCGGGGCGGTGGCCTGCGGGTACATAGGGTATCTGCTGTTGGTGAGATTGATTTGAGAGGAGGGAATCAGATGCAGAAGGAAACAATTATGAAACAGTTGGAAAAACAAGCGCGGTATGCGCAGCGCTCCCTGTCGCGCGACCTGCTTTATCAGACATATGGACAAGCTTGTATGGCGCGTCAGCTGGAAGCAATAACGCGGGAGGAGTTTGCACAGATCAACCACATGACTGTCTATTTTATGAATACCCATGCAAGGGAACTGGAAGGAGAAGGTGAAGGATGATGAAGAAACGATTAGAGAAGAAGATGGAGAAGCGGAAGCGTGAACAGATCCACCGGCTGCTAGATCTGGCGCTGGATATCAATGGACTGGAACCAAGAGAACAGAAAGTTACAGGGAATCTTCCAACAGTATTTTTTGACTTTTCTGGTCATGTTGGGCGGATAAGCATTCGGACATATTCTGCTGGCTGGACTCCCGGCAAAGATTCCGATACTGAAATATGGCCGCGCGCATACAAACTCAGTGAGCTTTCTGATGCGGTACGCCGCGTAAATACACTAAAAGCAGAATCCCCAGGAGCTGCAACTCCCAGGGATTCAAGGTAACTACTAATTATTCTACAGCCCCATTGTACCATGGGGAGAAACGGAGTGCAAGATGGTAAAAAAAGAATTAATGAAACGCGCAGAGGCCACGCTGGGAAGAGTCAACCGTTTAAATGACGGAATTGACTTGTGCGAGACGGCTACAAAGATACTTGCAGAGCAGCCGGCGATTACTGTTAGCAGTAATTATGGTAGCATCGCACTGAATGATGAAGAGATCGGATTCAGCCAGGAGACTATGGCTGAGTGCGTGAAATGTATATCTGAAAAAATACTGGTGAGGCGGGATATGATGGCCGAGGCACTGATTGAGGTACTGGAGGCGATTGACGAGGCATTGCCGCCGGAGCCTGTGAACTGTAAACAGCCGGTACCGCAAAGACATTATGGGGCGATCAGCCCAGACGAAGTAGATTGGTAAGGAGGATTACGAGATGAGATTATACGAATTATCAGAGCAGTACGAGATTTTGGAGCAGATGCTTTATGATGGCGAAACGGATGAGCAGACAATCCGAGATACCATGGAAGCTATTTTCGGGGAGTTCGAGGATAAGGCAGAATCCTATGCGATTATTATTACTGGCATGAAAGCTGACATTGAGGCGTTAAAGTCGGAAGAATCCCGCCTGAATGCCCGGAGGACAAGTCTGGAAAACCGCCAGAAGGCTTTGAAGACAACGCTCATGGAGAACATGAAGGCTATAGGAAAGACGAAGATTAAGACACCCCTCTTTACGATCAGCGTGGCAAAGAACGGCGGTCAGGAACCACTGGTCATTGACGGAGCCATTGACGATATCCCGGGCCGCTTCCTGATTCCGCAGCCACCGAAGGTAAACGGAGATGCGGTCCGCGCCTTATTATCCGAGCGCCAGGTAGACTGGGCGCATCTGGAACCGCGTGGGGAGCATCTGGGGATCCGCTGATGGGCGGCGGGGATATGACTCCGTTCCGTATGCAGGTATTGATGGATGTTGCAGCACGGGTTGTAAAACTCATGGTTACAGGCGTGTGGCATCTGTCTTTCGAGGAAATGGATATGGTACTTGCATTGGTACGGCACGGAATAGATGAGAGCAATGAGAGAAACAGGAAAGGGGATTGTGAAGATGTTCTTAAAAACAGGAGAATTGAAGAAGATCATGAAGGCCAGTTTGAAGAAGCACGGCCTGATCGTAGGGAATGTGAATGACCATTATCTGGTTTATTCCGATAACTGGGGGCTGTATATTGAAATACCGTACGCATCGAATAAGTTCAAGGCTGCAATCATGGAGCTGATCGGAGATCTGCCGGAAGCAGGAGAATGCTATCTTTTTAAGATTAATCCAGATGGAGATACGGAACCGGAGACTGTATTCGATTATCCGGATCCGTATGAGCAGTGGAAAGCAGCAAAAGATTTTGCCGTAGTGGCGCCGGTAATGCTGTTTGCCTGGCCTCATGAGTATATCGTATGCCAGAAGCACAGCGATTTGAGATTCGTGGTTGCGGATCGGTCCCTGTCAGACCGGGTGATATCGCGGAGCGAACTGGATACAACCGTGGAGGTGATGCCAACCAGGCCGAGTTTTCTTGCCGGCGTGCTCTATTGGAAGAATGAAACGACAATCTATTGGGTACATACGGAATCACCAGGGAATAAGGCACTGGAAGTGTTGTTTCCACGTCTGAACGGCATCAGCTTTTTTGAGGATGACTGGATTGCGGATAATGCAGGTCAGGAAGATGAGGAACCGGCAGACGGGAGAGAGGAAGCAGCGGAAGATTCGCTGCCATATTAAGGAGGAAGCCATGGCAGTGCCAGTATTAATTATAGGCCGGAGCGGGGCCGGTAAAAGTGCAAGTATGAGAAATTGCGTGGGTAAGGATTTTGCCCTAATCAATGTCCTGAAAAAGCCGCTCCCATTTAAGGGGAAGATCCCGGCAGTCCAATCCGATGACTACAATAAGATTATGACAGCGCTTAAAGGCTGTCAGCAGAAATCAGTGGTAATTGACGATGCCGGATATCTTATTACGAATCAGTTCATGCGGGGCCACAGTAACGCTGGAAAAGGGAATGGCGTATTCTCCCTTTACAATGATCTGGGAGACCGGTTCTGGAGTCTGATTCAGTTCGTGGTAACTATGCGGGAAGACCAGATCGTGTACTTTATGATGCACGAAGATAAGGACGACAGCGGCGATGTTAAACCGAAGACCATCGGGAAACTGCTGGATGAGAAAGTATGTGTGGAAGGAATGTTTACGATTGTGCTGCGGTGTGTGTTAGATGGCGAGGATCACCGGTTTATTACCCAGTCGGCAAATGGCGCGGTCAGTAAGTCTCCAATGGGGATGTTCCAGGCGCTTGAGATTGATAACGATCTTTTAATGGTAGACAACACAATCAGAGAATATTACGGGATTCAGAACCCGAAGAACTTAGAGGAGGATAAGAAAAATGATTAAGAAACCACAGGGATATGATGAGGCGGCAGCTTATACGGGCGAATTTCAGGCCCTTCCAAAAGGAAAATATGTTTGTAAAATTCGTCAGGTTGCCGAAGTGACGGATACAGATAAGAGCGGGCATGAGTGGAGAAAGTTTGTAATTCTGTACGATATTGCGGAAGGAGAGTATGCAGACTTTTATGATAAGCAGTTTAAAGCAGAAAAAGAAACGAATCCAAAAGCCAAATGGAGAGGCGTCTTTAAACAGAACATGGATGATAAGGGAACGCCATGGCTTAAGGGTGTTGTTACTGCCATTGAGAGGTCTAACAATTTCACTTTCCAGTGGGACAAGGAAGACAATGAGAAAACGCTTGTCAATAAAAAATTCGGTGGTATTTTCCGCCGCCGTCAGTACGAAAAGGATAATGGAGAGCGCGCAATGACAACGGAGCTGTGGCGGATCCGCAGCGTGGCAGGCCTGGCAGAAGCGGAAGTGCCGGAAGATGAACTGCTTCCAGTAACAGGACCGGGAGGCGGCAGGCCAAATCCGGCAGATGCCGCGGCACCCCCTTCTTTTACAGACAGTGACGGTTTTATGAATATCCCAGAAGGAACCGGAGATGAAGGGATCCCTTTCATGTAAGGCCAGAAGTTCCGTTATTAATCCCAGGGTATCGTTCAGGACTCATCCGGAGAGGGTTTCCGGATCCGGATGAGTTTGATATGCGTCTGATTGATAATTCCGACATAGGAAGCCTGCAGGGCGGAATCCATTGTGCTGATGATATAGGACAGAGCGGCTGGATGTTTGCAATGGAGGGACTTCTCGGTCATACGAGGTTTGAAGATTAATGATAATGAAAGGTTATAATCCGGATCTGTTCCGGAAGGTAAAGGAAGCGGTCTCCATGCAGCAGGTGGCGGAGTATTATGGCCTGCAGCTTAATCGGAAGGGGCTGTGTCAGTGCCCCTTCCATCAGGATAAGAATCCGAGCCTTAAAATATATCCGGACGGAAAGGGATTTTACTGCTTTACGTGTGGAACTGGTGGTGACCAAATCAAGTTTGTAGCGTTGTACCATGATACGAGTAACTATGAAGCCGCAAAAGAACTGGCTGCCGCTTTTGATATTCCCCTGGCTGAGCCGATGACATACAGGGAGAAGCGGGAAGCGGAGCTGGTGCGCCGGCACAGAGCGGCGGTTGCTGCATTTAAAAAGCGGTCAACATTATACGTCAAAATGTACTGGATCCTGCTGTGTGAGGCAATCCATGAGAGAAATGAGCATTTTACGGAAGCGCTGCAGAACATCACGTATATTGAATATTTGTTAGAAAATATAGAAGAATGTCCGGAAGAGGTCTACGAAGACAAGAAGGCGGTGAGAAGGATTGGGGACATCGAAAGACGAATTACTGACTGGTATATCCGCATTAAAGCCGACGGAACCATTTCCAGATGAGATTTTTTATGAAATTTTTGAGATAGAGGACAATATCGAGCGGACCCAATATATAGAATCCCTTCGTAACACCGCGCGGCAGCTTAAAAGGGTAACGGAATTTAACAATCTTTATAAGTCATTTGTGCTTGATTATGCACAGCGTCAGAAGCAGACCGGGAATAAAACAAAATTCACCGATCAACCACTGGAATTAGTATGCGGCGAGTGGACTGCGAATGATTTCGGAGTGAGGACGATCCGATATGACAAGAATGCCATGCCGGTGCCATATCAGGCGTGTAGTCATCCGATCCTGCCTGTAGAGATCCTGAAGAACGTAGATACGGCGGAGGAGCGGATCACGCTGGCGTATTTTAAATCAGCTGCCTGGCAGACCATTACCGTAGACCGGAGCGTCTGTGCAAATACAAATAAGATCGTAGATGCGCTGAGCCAGTTTGGCATTGAGGTTACGTCGGACAATGCAAAAAATATGGTCCGTTACATATCGGACTGCGTGGGGCTGAATCCATTAACACTGAATCCTAAAAAATCCATTAATCGTCTGGGCTGGGTGGGGAATTCCTTTACCCCGTATGCAGATGATATCCGGTATGAGGGGGATATGGATTATGAGGCAATTTTCAGGAATGTAAAAGAGGCTGGCAGTTTTGAGACCTGGCTGAATCTTTGTACCGATCTTCGGAAAAATATCCCTCTTCGTATGATGATGGCGGCCAGTTTCGCCTCTGTGCTTCTGGAGCCGTTGAAAGTCCTGCCTTTTGTTTTGCATGTATGGGGCACGACTGGGACCTGCAAGACCGTGGCTCTTATGGTGTCTATGAGCATCTGGGGCAACCCGAAGATGGGCGGCCTGGTTAAGACCATGAACATGACGCGCAATGCCATTATGCGGAATGCAGCCTTTCTGTGCAGTATCCCATTCGCCGGTGATGAGCTGCAGACGATCAAAGACAAGTGGCAGGGAAACTTTGACCAGCTGATCTACCAGATAACAGAAGGAGTGGACCGGGGACGGGCGCGGGCCTATGGCGGAGTAGAGGAAACCAGGACCTGGAAAAACAGTTTTCTGTTTACCGGAGAGGAGCCGGTTACAAAAGCAAACTCCGGAGGCGGAAGCAAGAACCGCGTTATAGAGATCGCGATTGACGGACCGCTGGTGGAGGACGGGCACTATGTCAGCAGCATTGTTCAGGAAAACTATGGATTTGCCGGCCGGAAACTGGTTGAATACATTCAGGAAGCGGAAGAGGGGGCACTTACAGAGAGATACCGGGAGCTGTTTGAACAACTATGCCATCTGGATACGACTGACAAGCAGGCGATGGCAATGGCCTGTATTCTACTGGCTGATGAACTGGCGGCAGAGTTGTTCTTCCCAAAGGAGCAGCCATTGGGGATCCGGCAGGTAAGCCAATACCTGCAGAGCGCACTGGAAGTTGATGTCGCTGAACGCGCTTACCAGTCCGTGCTTAACTGGGCAGCAAAGAATCCGGTGAGATTTGAGGATCCTAAAGCAGACAATTCCCCTAATAAAGGGGAGGTATGGGGGAAGATTGATGGAGAAATTCTGATTTTAAACCGGGATGTGCTGCTTGGTTATCTGGAACAGAATGGATTTGATTATACCGCGGTCAGCAGGAAGTGGAATGATAAAGGGTATTTGAAAAAGACGCCTCAAAGTAAGTTTATACACAATACAAAAGTTTATGGAATTAAGTCCAGTTATATCAAACTTATCCTGCCGCAGGACGATGATAATACAGATCGAGATGGATTTATAGTGTCTGATGGACAAGAAACACTGCCGTTTGATTAGTGGAGAGGGGTCCAACCATAAAATTTTAGGTTGGACCATAGGTTGGACCATGAAACCCGCATAAAATAAGGCTTTTTAATATAGAGTCCAACCAGTCCAACTAGTCCAACCAGTTTTATATATCTCGTGACGCGAGAAAAAAGTTTGTAGAAAATTTAACACATATAGTTTGCTCTAAAAATATATAGATATGCAACCGGATTTTAGGTTGGACGGTTGGACCATACGTAAAATCAAGGGGTTGCGGATACTTATCGGAACAAAACCTGGTTGGACGGACCAGAAAAATGGTTGGACTGGGGAGAATAAGGAGGATAATTTTGATCAAAAAATTGGAAATGCTGGGCTTCCTTCTGGAAGATGCCGACAATGAGGCGAAGAAGATAAACGAATTCAAAGATGCGCTGGAATCCGGAGATGAAAAGCGATTATGGAACGCGGAGAGGCCGAACCGCCAGAGGATAAAAGACGATTTAAAGATGATGCGCCGGCTGTCCATTGAGGTAGAGAAGGAGGCAGAAAAGCTATGGTAAGTAATAAAACGGCAGGCTCCAGGTTCGAAAAGGAGTTTGCGGGGATCCTGGCGGATCACTGGTTCTGGGTTCATCTCTTCCAGGATAACAAAAATGGCCAGCCCTGTGATGTAATTGCGGTGAAGAATGGCCGGGCCTATCTAATCGACTGTAAGGACTGCCAGTCAGAGATATTTCCTCTCAGCCGGATCGAGGAAAACCAGATCAATGCAATGATCCTGTTCAGCATGATGGGGAATGTCCCCGGAATGTTCGCAATCCGGTTCCCTGATCGCCAGATATATCTCCTGCAGTACACGAAGCTGCGGGAACTGCAGGAAGCTGGTTTTAAACGGATCAATGAAACAGTATGCAGAACCCAGGGAATGCCCCTGGAGCAATGGCTGGAATGGAGTGACAGAGATGCAGGTGATAATCGGGAGTGAGATCAGGATTAAGGACGCCCCAAAGATCTTGCAGAACTGGTGTGGTGAGAATCTGGTGATCCCGAATCCAGAGTATGCGAACCGGGCCCGCCGGGGATTATGGACAGGTAACACGCCGCAGCATCTATGGCTGTATTGGGTTGATGGCAGCGATCTGGTGTTACCGGTTGGAGTCGGAAAAGAGATAAGGGCACTGCTCCCTGCTGAGTGTGAATACATCACCGATCTGGCTGACAATGGAGAGCTGCAGTATGCCGGGAATATTTCACTGTATGATTACCAGACGCCGGCAGTGGAGGCAATGTGGAAAGCAAGCTGCGGAATCCTGCAGAGCCCGTGTGGCTCCGGTAAGACACAGATGGGAATTGCTCTGGCGGCTTCCCTTGGGCGGAAGACGCTCTGGATTACACACACTCAGGATCTGTTGAAACAATCTTATGACCGGGCGGCCCAGTACTTCCTCCGGGAGACTCTGGGGACCATTACGGCTGGTAAGGTCAGTATAGGAAGCCATATAACCTTTGCCACAGTACAGACGCTTTGTAAGCTGGATCTGGCTCAGTACAGGTACATGTGGGACGTTATAATCGTAGATGAGTGCCATCGGCTGGCCGGAACACCGACGCAGATGACAATGTTCTATAAGGTCATGAACAGCCTGGCGGCGCGGCATAAGTATGGACTGTCAGCTACGGTACATCGGTCTGACGGCCTGATCCGCAGTACCTTCGCAGTATTAGGACCGGTAATCTACCGGGTGCCGGACGAGGCGGTAGCAGACAAGACCATGCAGGTTAGGATCCTGAAGAGAGATACTGACATCGTTACTGCGCGGGAATGCCTGGACACGGATGGGACGCTGGAGTACAGCAGGCTGATGCAGTATCTGACTGGAAAACGGGACCGAAGCCAGCTGATCGTGGAGGATCTGGTACATAACCAGAAACACTATAACCTGATATTGTCGGACCGGTTGGAGCATCTCAGGACATTGATGCAGATGCTGCCGGAGGAATGCCGGGAAACAGCAGTAATGATTGATGGCAGCATGACGAGTAAAAAGGACCGGTGCGCCAGGGAACGGGCGATCGAGGATATGCGGTCAGGGAAGAAGCATTACCTGTTTGCCAGTTACAGTCTGGCGAAGGAAGGACTTGATATCCCGCGTCTGGACCGGCTGTACATGACAACACCGAAGAAAGACTATGCAGTGGTAACACAGAGTGTCGGCCGGATTGCGAGGGTGGCAGACGGGAAGAAAGATGCAGTCTGTTATGACTATGTTGACGATATCCAGTTCTGCGAGAACCAGTGGAAGCGGCGCCGGGCACATTACAGAAAGGCAGGGTGCAGATTATGAGCAAGCGGGATGAAGAACGCGCGGCGATGGTAAAAGGCGTCTTCTGCGAAGCATATAAGTTTTACTTAAAATACCATAGCCGGCCAATGGAGCCGGGAATGTGGCAGGAGGCTACAGATGATTTCGCTGCGATCATGAAGAGGTGTGGTGCCACTTCTATATGTGGACGGATTATGCTTGCAACGTTTTCGCAGCTGGAAGAAGAGAAAAGATAGGGGAAAAAGATTATGGCAGTTAAGAATACACTGACAGATTTGAATAATCACCTGTTTGCCGAGATGGAACGGCTGGGAGATGAGGAATTAAAAGGTGAAGAACTGGACAAGGAAATAGAACGGGCGAAGGCGATCACCTGTGTTGCATCGCAGATCATAGCAAACGGGTCCCTGGCATTAAGGGCAGAACAGTTTAAGAGCGATGTGATTTCAGCAAAGGAAGCACAGGTTCCAGCTTTTTTGGAGGCGAGAAGTGATTGAGAAGAGAATACAAGGACGACGAGATCGCCTTCCTGAAGGAGATTTCGCCTGGAAAGACATATGCAGCAATAGCAGATGCGTTTAATGCCAGGTTCAGGGATAGAGATTATGTAATGCCCCGTCAGGTGAAGGATGCTATGAAATATCGGAAGATTCCATATAGTGGGAATTCAGAAACTGTAGCCCGCCATGTGCCTGTTGGTTCGGTGGAGGTATTACTGTACGGAACAAATAAAAATGGAGAACGGTATAAATATGAAATGGTGAAAGTAGCAGAGCCAAATGTCTGGAAAAGGAAAAGCCTGTTGGAATGGGAGAAACATCACGGTCCGCTTCCGGAAGGGAAAATGATTATATTTCTGGATGGCAACACGCTAAACTCAGATATTGAAAATCTTTATGCAGTCAGTACGAGAGTACATTTCCGGCTCAATAAATATAGAGTTATGAAACCGAATCGGGAATATATGCTGGCTGCCATTAAGATAGCCGAGATTGAGGATTCTATAAATCAGCTTAAGAAGAAAAGGAAAAATAGATAAAAATAAGCAGAGTGTTATATTGTCTAATTTAAAGTTTTCGGAAGGAGACAGCAATGACGGTAAGGGAATTAATCGAACTGCTGAAAAAAGCGCCGCCAGACGATATTGTCCTGGCAGATATAGGGCAGGAAGAAAGTGCAGATATATCGGGGATGTTGACAGCATCTGATGTGTTAATAGGGAACGGGACAATCCGGGGGATAACATACCTGAAAATAGAACCATACGAAACTTAGGATTTAGGAGAGCAGATATGGATAACATATTCCAAAGTGATATAGTTAAAAACGCAAACGAAGAATTAAAAGCAATAAGTGATAGTTTGTCCGTTCATAGCGTGGGCGGTTCAGAAGGAAAAATATATAGCCTATCAACATCAATACCGCTAAAGGGTAACAAAGATATTATTCATTCTTTAGAGAAGCTTGGTTGGGAAAAGACTAGAAGATTCAAAGTTAAGACGGACGGGAACTGGACTAGGAATCAATACGATGGATATGAAATGCATCAAGGTATGGCAAAGTATTTTAGGCAACTAAACTGATATTTCCCGAACGAAAGGAGGCGGTTTATTGAGCCTTAAGGAAGAGATGGCGAAGCACAGGAAATATGAGGACCTATTAAAAGATCAGTCACCTGAAAGAACGTGGTCCATGGACAAGCCAGCCTACTGCTACACACCGGCGTGTCCGGATCCAAAGTTACGGGCGCCGATCTGGAGGAGGAACAAACATGGCATTTAGCAAAACATATGCAGTATATGATCGCGGTGTCCTGCTGGGTCAGTACTATGCTGATGAGGTATCGGAACTTATCGGGATTCCACTGAGAAGAGTTTCGGCCTATGCGGCCAGCGGGGCCAGATTCTTAAGGCGGTATACGATTGAGGCAGTGGACGATACTGAGCCAGGGTGGGCCGAGGAGTGGGATCGGGTAAGGCTTGAGAAACTGGCATGGTTAAGAGGAGGTGGAGCCAGTGGAGCAAAACAGTCCGGCTAAAGAACTGGAGAATTTTTTGAATTTCATAGACCAATGTGTCCAGGAATACAAGGCAGCTTATGAAAATGTGAACGAAGAGGACCGGCGTCTGCAAGATCTGGTTCATGCAATGGAATTTGCAGCGGATAAGTCTGAGCGGAACCGGGTAGCGACGAAGCTTCAGCAGAGTCGGAAATACCGCAGGCAGAACAAAGATATTGTCAAGCGAAATGAGCGGATTGTAAAGTTCTTTGAGGAGCAGAAGAACCGGGACACGCTGAATCGGATGCGGCAGCTTCTGGGCCAGCAGAGGAAGGAAGAAGAGTACCTGGATGGGGAACGTGCGTACAAGCCGCGGGTAGGGAAGGGGTGAGGCCGTTGGACAAAGAGGTACTGGAACAATACTCAGACAGACTTGCGAGGGTAAGACTGATACAGGAGCACCGGGAAAAGAAACAGAGGCGCCTGAACAAGCTAAATGAGAAGGGATATACCGTAGCTGATTCGGTAGCTTGCGGCAGAAAAGGGAGAAAGCCTTTACAGACGGTAAAAATATTCGGAACTCCTTACTCGGAAATCAGTAAAGTAAAAGCAGAGCTGAAAAAGCAGGATTTTATTCTGGCACGAGAGGAGCAGGCACTTTTAGAAGACACAACGAGGGTGGAGGAGTACATATCTGGGATTGCTGATGCTGAGATCAGAAACCTATTGACATTGTATTACGTGGAAGATCTGAACTGGGTACAGGTTGCACACAGAATGAATTATCTGTACCCAAAGAGAAAAGGGAGTTATACGGCGGATAGTTGCAGATGTAAACATGACAGATTTTTAGAAAAAGTTTAAAACGACGGTTCCGACGGTTTTTCTGTGATACACTTTAAACTGGAAGATCTGAAAAACGGATTTCCTCCCCCAATTGACGGCCGCCGGCTTTTACCGGTCGGTGGCTGATTTATCCTTCATAATTCATGTTTTCTCCCTAAGAAGCACCTGTCGAAAGATGGGTGTTTTCTTTTACCCAAAAACAGAAAGGAAGTGAGTCTGAATGACTCAGAAACAGAAAAGATTCATAGAAGAGTACCTGATCGACTTAAATGCCACTCAGGCCGCTATCCGTGCCGGGTACAGTCCTGATACGGCACAGCAAACTGGAAGTGAAAACCTGTCAAAACCTGTTATTCGTGCACAAATAGACCGCGCGATGGCCGAACGCTCCAAGCGCACTGGCGTCAATGCTGAACGGGTGGTTCAGGAACTGGCGAAGATTGCCTTCGTGAACGCTGCAGAGGTGATCGACCCAAAGACCGCAACGGTTAAGGAGGATGCTCTTCCGGAGGATACAGCGGCGATCCAGTCGGTGAAGGTTAAGACCTTCGGTGAGGACGGCCTGGAGCGTGAGATTAAAATGGCCGATAAGCTTAAAGCCTTGGAGCTCTTGGGGAAGCACCTGGGAATGTTCAAGGATAGGATTGAATTATCCGGCGGCCTCGATACTGAAAAGAGTAAGCTGGACGACCTGATCGGACAGATGAGAGGTGGTGATGCTACCTCATGAGTTCTGAACGATTACTTTTGTCAGAGAAGTATAAAGCGTTTCTTAGGTGTGATGCACCCGTCGAATTTCTTGAGGGTACTTAACCACCTATGCAGGTAAGACAACAGTCGGTCTATTTAAGTTCATGCTCAAGGTGGCTGAGAGTCCGAAGAAGCTGCACATCATCGCGGCCAAAGACACCGGCACCGCCGAGAAGAACATCATCAACAAGGATCTGGGAATTATAGACGATTTCGGGATCCTGGCCGAGTACAACGGCAACGGATCCAAAGACGATAAGATCCCGCATATCCTCTTCCACACGTCCGGCGGTGACAAGGTCATTTATGTAATGGGCTACGGTGATAAGACGAAATGGCAGAAGGCCCTCGGCGGCCAGTACGGCTGTCTGTACATCGATGAGATTAACACGGCAGACATTGAGTTTATCCGTGAAGCGTCCATGCGTTGCGATTACATGATGGCGACGCTTAACCCCGATGATCCGGGGCTGGACGTCTACAAGGAGTATATCAACTGCTCCCGGCCGCTGCCCGAATGGGAGGAAGAGACTCCGCAGGAAATTAGAGAGGAATTGAGAGAGGAACCGAAACCCGGCTGGGTGCATTGGTTCTTTTCTTTTGCTCACAACTTAGGTCTGAGTAAGGAGAAACTGGATCAGATCATGACTAACACGCCGAAGGGAACGAAGATCTGGAAGAATAAGATTCAGGGCCTGCGGGGCAGGGCAACCGGGCTGATCTTCCCGAACTTCGAGCGGTCTAAGCATGTGGTCACGGTTGCCTGGGTGAAGGCACAGGTCGCAGCTGGTAAGATTAAATTTAAGAAGTTTTCGGCCGGCCTGGATACGTCCTACTCAAGCAAGTCCCCTGACACCATCGCCATGATCTTCCAGGGGACTACCATGGACCGGCGCGTGATCGTGCTGGATGAGAAGGTATACAGTAATGCGGACCTATCGCAGCCGCTGGCGCCATCGGATACGGTGGGTAAGTTCCTGGACTTCCTGGAGCACAACCGGAAGGCATGGGGGCTTGCCAGGGACGTATTTATCGATTGTGCGGATCAGGCGACAATCATGGAGCTTAAGAAGTGGAAGCGCCTTCATGGTAGCCTGTACACATTTAACGACAGCTATAAGAAAGTTGAGATTCTGGACCGTATTAAGTTTATGCTGGGCTGGATCCAGCAGGGCTGTTACCTGGTTGTAGATACGTGCAGAGAGCACCTGGGAGAACTGGACCGGTACAGTTGGCAGGAAGATAAGGATCTCCCCGAGGACCGTAACGATCATACGATTAATGCATCACAGTATGGCTGGATCCCATATAGAGGACTTATAGGATTTGAGGAGGCAGAGAAATGAGGTGGCTATCAACATTGAATGAGAATATCAAACGAGGGATCCGGAGCTGGCTTGATGTCCAGCCGGCCATGGGGCAGAGCATACAGATTCAGGAAACAATGGACTTTGAACTTAATGCCATCCGAAACCGGATCTGGTACCGCGGGGACAGTAACGAACTGGAACAGATGTACCAGAGCGTCAATGAGTATGCAGATAAATATAAGTTCTGGGCCAGTAAATGTACACCTGGCATGGAGATGCGGAAGATTCATACGGGCCTCCCTGGTCTGATCGTGCGGATCCTCTCCGGGATTGTGTTGGCCGATATGAATGATTTTGAGTTTGAGAGCCCGGCACAGGAACAACTCTGGAAGGAGATAGAGAAAGAAAATAAGTTCAGGAAGGCCCTGGAGCGATCTGTTAAGGAAGTATTGTATATTGGTGATGGCGCCTACAAGGTGACGATCGACACAAACTTAAGCCAGTACCCGATCCTGGAATGGTATCCGGGGGAGCGGATCGAGATCATACAGGAGCGCGGCCGGCTAAAAGAGGTCGTGTTTAAAACACCATATATAGACCATCGTCAGCAGTATGTCCTCTACGAGCATTATGGTTATGGATACATCCGGAATGAGCTCTATAAGGGAGAACGCGAGGTTGACATGAAGACCATCGAAGCCACGCGGAATATATCCGACTGGAAATTTGATGAGATGGTGATCCTGGCAGTGCCGCTCAAGGTGTATGAGAGCACGAAATACGAGGGTCGTGGCGGCTCTATTTTTGACGGCAAACTGGACAGCTTCGATGCATTTGATGAGGCCTGGTCGCAATGGATGGACGCGCTCCGGGCAGGAAGGGCCAGGACATACATTCCAGAGTCATATATTCCACGAAATCCGGAAACCGGGGAGCTGCTGAAGGCGAGTGCATTTGATAACCGGTTCATTGCCGGCGACGACAACATGGGTGAAGGCGGAAAGAACCAGATTCTAACGGAGCAGCCAGATATCCCGCACGAGAGTTACCTTGCCAGCTATGTGACAGCCTTAGACCTTTGCTTGCAGGGGATCATCAGTCCCAGCACCCTCGGTATTGACGTCAAGAAGCTGGACAATGCCGAGGCACAAAGGGAGAAAGAGAAGGCCACCCTGTATACTCGTAATGCCATTGTGGAGGCCTTGCAGGAGGAACTTCCGGAAGTGATATCGTTCTGCATCAATGCTTATCATATCCTGTTGGGGCAACCGATCGAAGAGGTGAAGGTCGAGATACCGTTTGGCGAGTATGCGAATCCGTCATTCGAGAGTCAGGTTGAGACGCTGGCTAAGGCCCGCCCTGGTGCCAGTATTATGAGCATCGAGGCCCAGGTGGAGGAGATGTGGGGAGATAGCAAGGACGAGGCGTGGAAGGCAGAGGAAGTAAAGCGCCTGAAGGCAGAGCAGGGAATCGCAGAAGTTGAGGAACTAGGCATGAATATGGCTGCCGGTGGCTTCATGGTCAACACGGAAGGAGGAAATCCAGATGAAGGTCAAAGTAATGAACCACCTGTACCAGATGAACCAGAAGGAATACCAGGGCTTACTCCAGACGGCAAGTGAGCAGGTCCCTTTCGGAATCTACGCGATTGAGAAACAGGGATATGCGGAGTTGCGCTGCGATAAGTGTACGAGCGTTACCCAGCTTAAAAACCTAACGCGGCAGTTTAAGGCGCAGGGATTCAAAGTATATGCAAACGGGAGGTGATGCTGTTGGCGGATTATGATATCGGCGCCGCCTTCGAGGCGATCGAGGACGAACTGATTGCTTCCATGATCCGGAATATGGACCGTCATCGCGCTTGGGAAGATGACGAGGGAATCCAGTGGAGCATGTGGCAGGCAGAACAGTTAAAAACGCTGGAGAAGTATAAGAAAGCCAATCAGAAGCGCTACGGGAAGCAGTTTAAGGATATCAACGGTCAGATTGGAGAAATCCTTTACAAGGCAAGGCAGACTGGGAATATGCAGCAAGAGATCCAGATCCTGAACGCCATTAAGAATGGATTTACCGGCGCAAATAAAGTCTCCCAGGGTACCGCGGCAGAGTTCTTCCGTCTAAACAACCGGAAACTGGAAGCCCTGATCGAAGCCACCACGAACGATATGGAACGGGCAGAGACAGCAATCCTTAGGAAAGCTAATGATGAGTACCGGAAGGTAATATACAACGCTCAGGTCTATGCCAATACCGGCGCCGGAACTTACGAGAAGGCCGTGGACATGGCTACAAAGGATATGTTGTCCCGTGGTCTTACATGTGTAGAGTATGCAAACGGAGCCCGCCATACTCTGGCTGATTACGCTGACATGGCAATCAGGACGGCCAGCAAGCGGGCGTATTTGCAGGGAGAGGGAGAGAAGCGGCAGGAATGGGGAATTACCACTGTTATTATGGTAAAGCGTGGGAATCCTTGCCCGAAGTGTCTGCCGTTTGTTGGTAAAGTTCTGATTGATGATGTGTGGAGCGGCGGGAAGAAATCCGATGGGTCGTATCCGTTGATGAGCAAGGCCATAGCCGCTGGCTTATACCACCCACGATGTAAGGACAGCCATACAACCTATTTCCCAGGTATCTCCACGGCTGATGACTCATGGACAGAGAAGGAGTTGGAGGACATCGGCCAGGCCAATACGCAGGAGACCAAACAACAGTATGCGAAACGGCAGACCGAGAAGTTTGACAGGCTGTCTGACAACTCGTTGGATGATGAAAATCGGAAACAATATCAGCAGAAGGCGGAGGCGTGGAAAAAACAATGTCCGATATCAATCGGTGGAATTGATTGTGCCGTTACGAAAGAGGATTATGGTCTTCCAGATGGCTGTGGTGGTGTCAAGAGAACTGCAAAGGCTACAATATACGAGACTCCGGATGGAACAAAATTCGTTTTTCCAGAAAAAATGAATTCTGCAAAGCAAATGATGACTCCCGAAAAGGCAATTGAATTATGGCAAAATGTTCCGGAAACAATTCGACAACAGGGGCCAAAGACAATTGAATTTGTGGATTATTATAACCCGCAGGATAGTTATTGGAAGAAGAAGTACAAAAATTTCACACATTCCTATGCAACCGGGGGAGATAAAATTACATTTTATCGGCATGATTATCCCCACAATGATGACTACGTTGTAAGAACATATTGCCATGAGTCCGGCCATTATATAGATAGGCAGATAGCGTCGACTGAAAAACATTTTTCTTCAGAAGTTTTGTGGACAGAGTCTATGAAAAAAGATATAATAGAGTCAGGAAAGAAATCTCCGACACCGTATGGAGAAAATGCACCAGCGGAAGACTTTGCGGAAAGTATAGCAGAATATGTTGCAGATACAGAAGCATTTAAGAAGAGTTTTCCTAACAGAGCATCTCTTTTAAATTTAATTTTGGGAATATAGGAGGTGAACCATGAAATATCAGAAAATCGAAGAGAAAACACCAAGCGGGGGCGATTATTCAGAAATCTACTATTTCGATGATGACAATAATCCAATTGATAAAAAACAGGCGTCAAAATGCGTTATCAGAGAATGTAAAAAAGATGGGGAACTTGTCAATGAAACGTGGGGACGATGTAAATAATATTGCCAGTTTATGGGAAGAGGAGTGATATGGAAGATGGATGATTTTCGTTTGATTTATAAAATCCTTCGCATCCTGCAAAAATCAATGGACTGTGAGGAAATTGATGCTGACATTTTGTCTCCGGAAAGGCTTGAATTGTCGGTACCGAAATGGAGTCGTATAATGGCGATGTTGTTGAAAGAAGGATACATCACAGGGGGAGAGACATGGAATGCTATGGACTGCGGATACCCCAGAGTGTCATTAACAAGACCAGAGATTACTTTAAAAGGTCTTGAGTATCTGGAAGAAAATACCCTGATGAAGAAAGCGGCAAGCCTTGCAAAAGGAATAAAGGATACAATACCGGGTTTATAACCACCAGTCAGTAAATGGCCGGTGGTATTTTATTGCGATATCGCAATAGAATTGATTTAACACGCAGGATTACCCTGGGTGTTATTTTTATGCCCAAACACGAGCAAGGCTTAAAAATCTGCGTGGCCGGCGATACCGATGACAATGAACAGCAATAAGGGTGACACCCTCAAAATGGAAAGGAGTAATTGAAGCATGATGAAAAAGATGAATTTACAATTTTTTGCAGAGCCGGCAGGGGGAGGAGATCCGGGCGCGGGATCAGTACCAGCAGGAGCGGGTCAGCAGACTCCACCAGCCGCTGGCAGTCCACAGGCATCACAGATTGACTATAGTAAGATCCAGCAGATGCTTGATGGAACATTGGCAGCCAAAGAAGATACGGCGCTGAAGGCCTATTTCAAACAGCAGGGCTTGTCTGAGGAAGAGATGAAGCAGGCGATTGCAGGATTCAAACAGCAGAAAGCAGCCCAACAGCCGGATGTGAATGCTCTTCAGACACAGATCACGCAGGCTCAGGCTATAGCCCAGAAGGCAATGCTTGAAAAAGAGGCTACTCTTACAGCGATCAGTCTGGGGCTTGATGCAAAGACAATTCCATATGTCCTTAAGATGGCGGATTTAAGCCAGGTCTCAGGGCAGGACGGAAAGATCAATGATGAGTCGCTGAAAAATGCGATCAATAAGGTGCTGGAAGACGTGCCGGCGCTTAAACCGCAGGCGGCAGGTTCTACCGGTTTTATCCAGGTAGGTGCCTCAGGATCCGGACAGCAAACAAGTAATGACGACGCCTTAAAGAAGGCATTCGGACTTTAAAGAAAGAGAGGAACTAACACATGGCAGTATACGATTATGCAACAACCTTTACGCAGCTTCTCCAGCAGAAGTATGCAAAAGAACTGTGCTCTGATGCACTGACACAGAGCAATCAGAGTGTGAAGTTTATTAACGCCCAGACCATTAAACTCCCGAGAATGACGGTATCCGGGTATAAGGATCATACCAGGACACCGGGATTCAACTCCGGTACCCTCAGTAATGACTGGGAGGCTAAAAAACTGGAGCACGACAGAGATGTGGAATTCTGGATTGATCCCATGGACATCGACGAAACGAATCTTACCTTATCAGTGGCAAATATCCAGAATACCTTTGAAACGGAGCAGGCGATCCCGGAAAAGGATTCTTACCGTTTTTCCAAGCTCCACGCAGAACTTACAGGATATTCCGGCCGGATCAGCAACGATGTGATAGCAGCCGCAAATTTCCTCGAGGCATTTGATGAGGAGATGGCACGCATGGACGAGGCAGGGGTTCCGGAAGAGGGGAGAATGCTGTACGTCACTCCGGCCATGAACAAGATCATTAAGGAGGCAGAGGGGCTTCAGCGGGTTATGACCGTGACGTCTCCTTCCACCATTAACCGGAATGTCCACAGTCTGGATAATGTTTCTATTAAGATGGTACCGGCCGCCAGAATGAAGACAAAGTATGACTTTACAGCCGGCTGTGTGGCGGCGACCGATGCGAAACAGATCAACTGGATCCTGATTCATACATCCTGTGTGGTTTGCCGCGACAGGTACAGCTATATCAAGCTGTTTACTCCGGGAACCGATTCCAGGACCGCAGATGGCTATCTGTACCAGAACCGTAACTTTGGCGATCTGTTCCTGTTGGAGAAAAAGGTAGAAGGCTGTGCCATGAATGTGGCAGCCGGAGCGTAAGGAGGAGCTAAGATGAGAGCGGTTAAAGGAAACAAGGAGTACACGATTGACGAATCACAGCAGAAGTTTTACCAGGACGGCGGTTTTGATATTCTGGGTGATGATGGCGAGACAATTGCATATGGCCGCGGCAAGACGGTTCCATATGAGGAGCACGCAAAAGCCGTAAAGGAGATCGAACGCCTGCAGGGAATAGCAGCTGAGCGGTACGAAGAATTAGAAGCCTTGAAAGAAGAAATTGCAGGACTCAAGGCTGCGAAACAGGAGCAGAAGGCGCCGGGTAAGAAAGCTGGTGAATAGTATGGCATGCGAACCATATGTCACATCAGAATATTACTTTAACGAGTACCACGGTACAGTCCTGAAGGAATGCGCTGAGATCAATCAGCGGCTCCGGCAGGCCAGCCGCCATATTGATTCCCTGACCTATAACCGCATTATAGGCCGGGGATTTTCCAATTTGACGCCTTTTCAGCAGGAAACAATCAGAGAAGCAGTCTGCCAGCAGGCGGATTTTGAGTATGAGAACGCCGACGAGATCAGCACAATTTTATCTGGCTATAGTTTGAATGGAGCGTCGGTTCAATTCGGGCAGAGTTGGAACGTCTATACGGATAAGGGCGTGGCGATGATGCGTGATACATATGCCCTGTTGTCTCAAACTGGCATGTGCTGCCGGTTAGCGAGGTGATTTAATGAGATACCCATGTTTAGTACCTAAAAAGCTCTGCAAGGTAGATATACACGTCCATCTGGAGTCTGAAGACGTGAATAACCACGGAGAGCCGGAGCAGATACTTGATCTGGATCTGAAATGTAACTTTCAGGACCGAGCTAAGACAATCCTGACGGCGGAAAAAAAACTGATCCAGATCACTGGCACGGCCATGTTTCCGGGTGATATTGCACCGAACTTTCCGATACTCAGCGGCGGTACGGTGACCGTGTTCGGCCAGGAACGTCGGATCGAACAGGGAATGAAGGCCAGGAATCCAGATGGGACGGTTAATTACAGCCAGCTGGAGGTGATCTAATGCAGGTTAAGTCATCGGTAAAAATGAATTTTCCACGAATTAAGCAGCTTACCCAGGCGGCAGTCACCGCGCTGGAAATGACGGCGGAAGCACTGCATACAGAGGTAGTACAGGCGCAGGTTATGCCATTTGACAGCGGCCATCTGGAAGAAGATGCATCGTTCGTAGATTACAGCGAGTCCAAGCATGGGAGAGCGAGACTGGTTTCCAGTACGCCATATGCCCGCCGGCTTTACTATCATCCGGAATATGATTACCAGACAGATGAGAATCCGTTTGCCGGCGGTGAGTGGTATTCGCCATGGCTGAAGGGCGGAAAGCAGGAAGACTTTGCAAAGAAAGCCTTCAAGCAATTTTATAAGAGAGTAGGTGCTGTATGATGTTGACTCTGGATAATATCCGCGGTTACATTGCAAGCCTGGGAATTGCTGACGATAACAATGTCTATATCGGTAAGCTGAACGGCAAGAAGGAACATTCAATCGGCGTGTACCATAGAAAAGACAGCGGGCCGCCTGTGATGGCTCTGGGTGGCTACGAATACAGCAGCTATGATATCCGGCGCCTCTCCCTTCTGATCCACTGGGATAAGAGCGTGCAGGCATCGGAGCAGGCCGCCTATGAGTTATATGAGAAACTTAAAAATGGATCCAGCCTGTCCATAGGGGATACGCCCATTCACTGTATTATCCTTCAGGTACCCGAACCGGTTGATGTGGGGACAGATGACAAGGGCGTATACGAATATGTGATATGGCTGGATTTTGTATATGGAAAGTGAGGAACGATAAATGGCAGAAACTGCACGTGTATTTAAAGTATCTAATAATAAGTTCAAGTTTGGAACGAAGGGACTGGAAAGTGCGGACGCGGATATGATGATGCCGAAAGATTTGACCAATTTCGCGCCAACAATCGACAACACAACAGATGAGTGGTATGCAATGGACGCGGAAGGCTGGGCTAAAAGCGCCGTCGTTGGTAAGAAACTCAGTTTTTCCTTCCAGGGGAAGAGGAGCGTTGGCGATCCGGGGAATGACTATATAGCCAGTCTGTTTATGGCTATGGGCAGCGATGCAATGACAAAGTTCGAATGGGAAATGGTATCTGGTGCAAAGCTGGCGTTTGACTGTGTCATTAACGTAACGACACCAGGCGGCGGGGATACTGCGGCACTTGATGCGCTTGAATTTGAAGTAGTCTGCTATGGCAAGCCGGTTTTTACACCAGCAGCGCCCGCCGCATAAGGAGGAATAAGAGATGGCAAAAGTAATTGATATCACAGATAAGCTTACCTTTGACGGGAATCCGTCATTAATGATTAAAGGCAAAAAGCTGGAGGTCAACGCTGATGCTCCAACCATGCTTAAAGTAATGAATTTTATGACAGCGGGCGGTGTAGAGATTAATCAAATCAATGAAGCGTATGAGCTGATTTTCCCGGAAAAGTCCCGTAAGGAAATTGAAAAATTTAAATTAAACTTCGAGGATTGGACGACTGTGGTAGAAGCGGCTATGGACCTGGTAGTAGGCGAGGAAAACAGCCAGGGGGAGCAGTGACCCGTACTACGATTTGTTTGAAGACTGGAATTTGATTATTTCCAGTTTCCTGTCGCAGTACGGGCTGAGAATAAGGACAAAAGAATTTGAGTCAGTTAGTTGGGATGAGTTCAAGTCCCTTCTGGCCGGAATAGATCCGGAGACCGTGTTGGGGCGTATCGTGGCGATCCGATCAGAGACGGATAAAGATGTAATTAAGCATTTTACCACAGACCAGAAGCGGATTTACGATGAGTGGCATAAACGTCAGGCCGAGCAGATGAGCCCTCAGGCATACGGTCAGCAGATGGAATATCTGGAGCGGCAGATGGCTTTCCTGTGCGGAGGTGGTTGAGATTGAGAAGATAAAAACAGAAAGAGAAAAAGTGAGGTGCCCGTATTGCGGGTACCCTGTTAATGCAATCAGAAATCAGGACGCCAGGTGTCAGGGCGTCTTTTTTAAATGCAAAAATAAGGATTGCAAACGGGAATTTGAATTAAGAATCTAAGACGCTGTGCCGATGTGCCTGTCTTACCAGATGAGTAAAGGCAGGTGATAGTATGGCAGCTGAGAGCGTCGGACAAATTGGTCTTGACCTTACAGTAAATGATCGAAGTTTTAAGAAGCAGATGGTCGGCATTCAGGGCATGGCAAAGAAAGCGGGCGCCGCCCTGGCTGCCGCATTTGCAGTTAAAAAGATTATAGATTTCGGGGCTTCCTGTATTGAGCTGGGATCGGATCTTGCCGAGGTCCAGAACGTCGTTGACGTGACATTCCCTCGAATGTCAAAACAAGTAGATGAGTTCGCCCGGAATGCGGCAGGATCCTTCGGCCTGTCTGAAACGATGGCAAAGAAGTTCACGGGTACGTTCGGCGCTATGGCGAAGGCATTCGGGTTCAACGAGCAAGCAGCCTACGAGATGTCTACGGCCCTTACCGGTCTGGCTGGAGACGTTGCGTCGTTCTACAACATCAGCCAGGACGAAGCATACACCAAAATGAAGGCGGTGTTCACCGGAGAAACTGAGGTCTTGAAAGATCTCGGAATTGTCATGACCCAGAATGCACTCGATGCTTATGCCATGGCAAACGGATACGGTAAAGTTACGGCCAAAATGACCGAGGCTGAAAAGGTAGCATTACGGTATCAGTTCGTGACAGATCAGCTGGCCCTGGCTTCCGGGGATTTTATCCGGACGAGTGACGGCTGGGCGAATCAGGTTCGTATCCTGCAACTTCAGTTTGATAGCTTAAAGGCGACGATCGGCCAAGGGCTCATCAATGTCCTTACTCCTGTGATTAAGGTTATTAACCTTATAATCAACAAGTTGATGAGCCTGGCCAATGCTTTTAAATCCCTGACAGATATGTTTGCTGGGAAGAAATCAGGCGGAGGAGGCGCTGCGGTTGCAGCCGCCGGTATGGAAGGCGTAGCAGAATCCGCGGATAATGCAGGAACAGCCATGGGCGGAGCTGGGAGCGCTGCGAAAAAGGCCGCGAAAGATATCAAGGGAGCCACAAGTGGCATTGACGAACTCAATGTCATTCAGGCGCCAGATAGTGGTGGATCTGGTGGCGCGAGCGGCGGATATGCGGCCGACGAGTTCGATATGGGGGAAGTTGATACTTCAGCCATTGATGAGATGGATAGTAAGTATCAGGGACTCATTGATAAGGCCAGAGAGCTTTCCAGTCTGTTTAAGGGTGGATTTAATATTGCCTTCGGAGATAAAGGCGTTTTAGACAGTATTCAGCAGTCCATCACTAATATTGGGCAGAGCCTAAAAGATATATTCCTGGATCCGGCTGTCGTTTCTGCGGCAGATGAGTTTCTAAATCGGTTTGTATTTAATCTGGGTAAAGTTGCTGGTTCCACTGCAAGCATTGGTGCATCATTTGCTGATAATCTACTGGGCGGGATCAGCCTGTACTTAGAGCAGAACAAGGAACGTCTGATCGAATATATTGTAGCAATGTTTGATATCGGTTCCAGAATCTCTGAGATAAGTGGCCGATTTTCGACCGCAGTAGCTAAAATATTTGAGTCTTTCCGGAGTGACAGTGCAAAACAGATCACAGCTGACATCATCGGGATTTTTTCTGAAGGATTTATGGGTGTTACTGAACTGGCAGGCACGTTTCTGGCTGATTTACTAGACGTGCTTACTGGCCCGATTATAGATAATGCAGATTATATCAAATCAACGCTGGAAAATACATTTAGCGCGATTGAACCGGTATTTGCAACGATTAAGTCAGTGATCGAGGAAGCATTCACCAAAATAGGTAACGCATACAACGACCATGTAGCACCTATGCTCATGTCATTTAAAAAAGGATTTTCTGAAATAACAGAAAAACTTTTGGACGCTTATAATCAGTACATCCTCCCGGTAATATCAGAAATGTCCCAGAAATTCCAGGAGTTTCACGAACAATATTTAAGCCCTCTTATAGATAAGTTTCTTGATTTCACTGGAAAAGTCGCTGATGCTATAACGACGGTGTGGGAAAATTTCCTTAAGCCATTTGTTTTATGGTTTATTGGGACAATGGTTCCTATCATTGGCAATGCATTATCAGGACTGGTTGACATGTTCTTTGGCTGGTGGAAAGGAATTAGCGAGACTCTGGGCCATGTATTCGACGCGCTGGGCGGTTTGATGGATTTTATCACCGGAATCTTTACTGGAGACTGGAAAAAGGCATGGGAAGGCATTAAGACATTTTTCAGCCAAATATGGGAGGCTATGAAGAGCCTGACAAATACCCTGATGACTGCAATAAGCAATATTATAAGTACGGTGCTGGGCGTTATTAAAGGTGTATGGGAATCTATTTGGGGAAAGATTAAGGAGTTTGCTTCCGGACTCTGGAATGGTTTAAAAGACTCAGCATCAGAGATATTCAATAGCATCAAGGATAAGCTGTCTGAAATCTGGGATAGCGTAAAGTCCACGATTGAGGAAAAGTGGAATGCCATCAAAGAGTGGTTCGATGGAATCTGGCAGAAGATCAAAGATATTTTCAATCTTGACGAAATGCTGCAAGTCGGAAAGAACATCATGAACAAACTGTGGGAAGGTATGAGTAATATCTGGGAAGACGTGAAAAACTGGCTGGGCGGCATTGCAGATTTTGTAGGAAGTGTCTGGGACGGTATTGTAGATGGTGCAAAGAATCTGTTCAAGCGAGGTAAAGAAGAAGCTGAAGAAAGTGACAGTGATAGTTCCGGGCCGGGAGGCACTTCCGACTATGTTGACAGTGGCCCAGGTGTAAAGGGCCATGCAACCGGAGGCTTCCCGAAATCAGGCCAGATGTTTGTGGCCAATGAAAACGGCACCCCTGAGATGATTGGTAAGTGGGGCGGTAAAGCGGCGGTTGCCAATAACACGCAGATCACTCAGGGAATCTCTCAGGCAGTACAGGGTGGCATGAGAGCAGCCCTTACACCATTGGTTAATAGCATAAGGAGTATGACAAGCAATGCAACGCCGCGTCTGGCTATGGTGGGATCATCGAGTCCTGGCTATGAAGACACCGGGAGAATACGAGATATGGTCGATAAGGCCGTTGCAATGGCAGCCAGACCGGACGGCATGAGCGAGCAGTACTTAATCATTATGATCGATCTACTTAAGAAGATTATCGAGCTGATCGAGAACTTTGATCTGGTGGTCAACATAGATATCCGTGAGATCCGACAGAAGCTTAAGGATCTCGAAAAACGGTCAGGCTTTTCGTTTGGATAAGGAGGTGGAGACGTGGCTTTTATTACAATCAACGGTCGGGAGTTTCCGCCTCCCGACAACATGGCCGACTTAATTGTCGCCACGAACGTGAGCGATGGTAAAAATGCCCTCGGCGAGTTTATCGGGGACCGCGTCGGTAGGGATCAGTACAAGGTGGATAACCTGCAATGGTCCTATCTGGACGCAGCTACGTGGGCGGAGATGTTACAGGCGTTTTCGGAGTTCGTAGTGACGGCCCGGATCCCCGACATGGTACACGATGGCTGGATTACAATCCAGATGTACCCGGGCAACCGGACCGGTACGCCGTGTGAATATGACAGTGACGGCCGGCCCACCCGGTATAAGGTGTGCAAGGTCAATCTGGTGGATTGCGGGGTGATTGACTGATGCAGGCGGTAAGCAGAGCCTATAAAGAGACACAGACAAAGCAGACCAGAGATCAGATGTACATGGACGTCACCATCGGTGTTATCAACCAGGCAGCACAGAATAACTCTTCCGTGGATCCGGGCCAGTGTACGGAGTTCTCGAACACCCGGAAGCTGTTGGACAACTACGACCCAGAGTACATGTACGCGACTTACGAACAAGACTTCTGGCGGGCCGATGGCTCCATGTTATTCCTGCCAGAGGACGGCAGCCCCTATTTCAACCAGGGGGCGGTCAGCCGGGAGCTGCTGGGGGCAATCCAGATCGATTACCACGGCGGCCCCTATGATATCCGGGGGCTGACTATAGATTTTTCGGATTACTTCCCGGTTGACTTTGACGTTGTGTCAGACAATAAGACGCTGAATGTCATCGGAAACAGCAGCCGGGTATACATAACCGAGGAGATTTTCGAGGACGCTACGTACATCCGGATCGTCCCTCACGCCATGGTCAACGGCCAGGGGCGGCTCCGGATTTTTAAAATATCCATGGGTGTTGGTATCTACTTTAAGAGCAGACAGATTACCTCGAGCAGTAAAAAGGAGTATCTGTCGCAGATTTCGGAGGAGCTGCCGACCATAGACCTATCCCTGACCGTGGAAAACAAGGGCCGGAAGTTTGACACCGAGAACCGCGACAGCGCCCTATATTATCTGGAGATCGGCCAGGAGGTCGAGATCAAGTACGGCGTGACACTGGCGGACGGCTCCATCGAGTGGCTGGACGGAGCGAAGCTATACCTGGACACGTGGAAGGCCGACGACGACCGCATGAGCTTCGGGGCGCGTGATGCAGTCGCAAACCTCAACGGGACGTATTACCGGGGGAGGCATGGCACCACAACGTTGTATGATCTGGCCGTCGATGTGCTGGCAGATGCAGACGTGGATCCTCGGAATTACGTACTGGACGATTATCTGCGGCAGGTGCTGGTTGTCAACCCGATGCCCGCAGTCACCCATGCAGAAGCGTTACAGATCATAGCCAACGCAGGCCGCTGCATCTTATACCAGGACCGACAGGGTATGATCCGGATTAAGGCAGCATTCGCCACGGTGATCTCTCCGGAGCGCATGACGGTGACGTCGGACGATGCCATGGAGTACTCGCACCTTAAAGAGGTTGTGCTGCCGAGCGTTAAGTACGATTATGCCAGGTATACACAGGATTACTGGGTGGCAGATGGCAGTATGTACTTTCTTCCAGAGGACGGAGGCAACTACTTAAATACCGGTTTTATAAGCAAGCAGGTGGCCGGAGATGATGGGCGATTTACAGATCCTCCAAAGCTGTCAATCCGACTGGAAGCGGCCATGAAGTACTACGGCCTGTCTATGGAGTTTGGCGGCAATCACCCGGTCGAGATGGTGATACACACCTATAAGGCCGGTGCATTGCAGGAAAGCTATACGCAGGGGATAACCGGCAACGAGATGGTAGTGGAACATGAGTTTCCGGAGTTCGATACCATAGTTTTTGAATTTACGCAGGCGCACTCCAACAACGATGTAATCGTCAACTATGTTAAGTTTGGGGACGTGAGCGATTATGAACTTAACTATCACAACATGCGGAAACCGCCTACAGGTATCCAGGTCGATAGGTATAAGGATCTCCGGGTGCAGATGACCAACTACTATGAGGGCACTGATCGTAAGGAGCTGTTTAAGGACGTGGTGCAGGGCGGCGGCCGTTATGTGGCTACGATGCTTAATGCAAGCCACGGGTATGCAGTTAATATTGGATCTATTGTGGAGTCTACGGCCTATAAGGTGATCGTGGATCTAAGCAGTGTTACCGGCTCTGTGGAGTTGATAATCACCGGCTGCGAATACCTCCAGACACCGTCTGACTATGTGCTGAGACTTAACCCGTCTGGACAGAGTAAGACCTGGACTAATCCTCTAATCAACGATGCGGCTCATGCGCAGCTGGTAGCGGAGTGGACTGGAAATTACCTGAACAACAATATCAACTATGAGATCAGCTACCGTGGGGATTTCCGGCTGGATCCTGGGGATATCGTATTCCTCCAGAACCAATATGTGGATAAGCTCCAAATCAACATCGGGGAGCATACGATCAATTACGACGGCGGAGCCGTATCCGGTACCGTGAAAGCAAGGAGGGCTGTTAATGGCGTGGGTAACACCTAAAACTAATTGGGTTAAGACGGACAGGATTAACTATGTGGATTACAACCGGATCAAAAACAACTTGGCGTATCTGCGGGATCTGGCGGCGCAGTTGTATCGGGAGTTTGACATCACAGTGGATCCGGACAAAGACAATTATAGTCTCTGGCCTTATCCGTCCGAGATCAACCGCTTGGAGGAGAATCTGGAGACAATCCGGAATCATACGTATCAGTTCCGGACGGGGCAGAAGCGGACCTATTACGGCAACGTCCCCACTATCGACTGGCAGGAGCTCAACCGCCTGGAATCAGCCACGCTGCTGATCCACGATAACTTACAGGGCCAGGCAGAGGGCAAGCGGCGGTTATCATTTAGATTAGGAGGTTTAAGAGGACTATGAAGACAGACTGGAAAGATGATATCTTCACCCGCCGGAAGCTCCGCATGGTAGACAACGGAGACGGCACGGTTACACCGGAGGACGCAACGGATTATACCCAGCGAGGAGACAGTTTCGGGGCGAAGGAACTCAATACGATTGGCGAGGAAGTAAATGAGATAAAAAAATCTGTCAGTGATGGAAAAGCCCTTGTTGCCGCAGCCATCACTGCGAAGAGAGTAGCAACAGCGGCGACAGCGACATTTAAGGAGATGGCAGCAAATATCGGACGCATTGTATTGGGATCCGGGAATGCACAGCCGGCGGATGTCCGGAAGGGAAAAACCTTTACGAACGATGAGGGAATAGAAAAAGCCGGGACTATGCCGGAGTACATATCCGGAACAAAAGGTATATCATGCGGATTAAACGACAGTGGCCTGTATTATTACATGGGCGCCGGTTACTGGATTCAAGACGGATCTGGAAAGTCGTGGGTCTATATGAGCCGCGACGAGGTGGCTGCCACAATCGGACTTAACCCGGATTGTATGCTGGACAGTATTAACGTGCTGGGAAAGCAGGGCAAGATCCAGTCCATGGCGGGAGTGACGATTACACCGCAAACCTATGCTCAGACAGTGCAGTCGGCGTGGAAACGCATGACAGGCAACGTGGAAATAGCAGCTGCATCACTTCCGCCGGCGAATGTGATTAAGAAGGGGTACCGGTATTGGATAGGCAGTAACTACGTTGACGGAACTTTTGAGGGGTATGTACCAATGCCGACGGATTTGTATGTAAGAGGTAATAACATAGTCGGATTCTCGAAATACGAGGGGTACGATCTCCCGAACTTTGATAGCGGACAACTTACATTCGTTACTAACTATGGTGGAATGCAAGCGCCGTTTGACTTCACCAGGTACACAAGAGTTAATTTTGAAATACACAAAACAGCTAAACAGGCCAACTCTTATATTTCGATTAGAGACCTCAACAATAAAGTCGTATATGCCAAAGTCGTACTGGACAATACATTAAATGTAACACAAACCGTATCGATCGCCCTTAATACATTGGCTATCAACTCGTTCTTCGGCTTTGAATTTGCGAGTTGGCGTGGCGCTGTATATCGCATTTGGGCGTCATAACTGACAAGAAAGGAAGAAAACTTATGAAATCATTAATCATCTACGACGCCACCGGCACAATCTGGTCGGTAATCCACGGTCAGGATACAGTCCCCGCCGGAGTCCTCGGTCTGGTCGTCACGATCCCAGACGGCGCGGCAGTTACCAGCATGGACGTCAGCAATCCTGCCAGTCCACAGCCGGTCTATCAGTACGACAGCAATGGTATCGATCTGCACGAGGAGGTCAAGACAATCAAGGCCATGATCGACGACATGTCCCTTATCCTGGCTGATGTGATTGGAGGTGTGTACTATGCTTAGTACAGCGGCGAAAAATATAATTATCTATGCGCTTAAGATCAGGCGCGGGCAGGGGGAAGATGTGGAAGAGATCCTGAAGGGATACCGCAACCTGACCGATGCCGAGAAATACGAGGTCTTACGGGCAGTGACAGAGGAGGGATAAGATGGACGGTACAATCCAAAACTATACGCTTGACATGGCGGCCGATACGAAAAAGGATCCGTTGGAGATCAAGCAGTACGACACGAACAGCCGATGGGCGCGTATATCTCTGGTAGCATTCAAGAGTCCATGGATTATCCCGTTTGGATGTCAGATACACATCAGCGTCCGGAAGACCGACGGGACTTTAGCCAATGCCACGTGTACGCGGGAAACTGAAAGTACAGTTCTTGCCCCAATAACAGACCAGATGGCTGCCGTAGCGGGAACCCATTTGGGGGAACTGTATTTTCTTGGCAATGATGGAGACATTAGATCCCAGACTTTTCCCGTAGTAGTACGAGATGCCGTCACAGACTTAGACCGATTGGCCTCCTCAGACGATTTCCAGGTTCTTAAGGACGCGCTCAGAGAAGTCAAAACCTCCACGGAAGCCGCAGACATTGCCGCCCAGTACGCTACGGAGCAGGGCAACTCTGCCAGAGATGCGGCCCAGCGTGCAAATGATGCAGCGGACAGCATACAGGTAGCGGTCGATGCGGCGGCGGCAGCCAAAGTTAGCGAGACCAACGCTAAGACATCGGAGATAGCTGCGGCGCAGACTCAGCAGGAGGTCACGGATTACGTCGAGGCGCAGAAGGCCGCCTTTGCCGGTTACTCAAAACGGGAGTCTGACAGCAAGTACGCCAACGCCCTGACAGAGACCGCGACAGGTGAGGGCGGCGTAACCGTAGAGGACGCGTGGACGGCGCCGGTGCTGGGGCTTGATGTGGCAGG
>ENA-ORUB01000704-ORUB01000704.1-human-gut-metagenome-genome-assembly--contig:-NODE-704-length-41611-cov-44.322481_pt1 | contig 41611 bp, 47 predicted proteins | sample MGYA00241918_ERZ509200 | MGnify/ENA primary metagenome ERZ509200 (study PRJEB26280, sample SAMEA2338853) | human gut metagenome | biome: human gut; feature: human-associated habitat; material: faeces... | reverse complement strand
ACTGATCTTCGCAGCTGTAGACCCACTTTTCGAGGAAATCCTTGAAGGTCTCGGGAACCTTTTCGCCGCTCTTGGCGAGCTCGAAGGCCTTCTGGGCGTTTTCGGCGGCGAGCTTGAGCTTCTCGTCCTCGGGAGCCTTCTCCAGCGCCTTGGCAGCCTTGGCCGCGGCCTTTTCGAGCTGCTTGACGGCATCCTCGGCATCCTGATACTTGGAGGCCTTGTCGTATTCCTTCAGGCCGTCGTCGTCGTCGTCATAGTAATCATAGCACTGAGCGGGCCATGCGCCATAGGGAGCCTTGACGACCGCCTGCACGCACTCGCCGAAGATACGGGTCTTGGTCGGGTCGCGGCGGATGAACTCGTCGGAGACGATCTCCTCGCAGGTGACGATGGTCTTGCGCGCGGCGATCGCGATGTCGATATCATGGAACTCATCGCCCATGATGATGCAGGTGCCGTCCGGAGAGGCCTGCTGGACGTGGATGATGGCGGTGTCGATCTTGGGCACGGGCACGGCTACGACCTTCTGCCCCGGCACCATCGGGTTCTCGATCTCGGCGCACTTGAGATTTTCGATCTTGGGCATGGTCTTGCGCTTTTCCTCGCTGATGCCCCAGAACTTCATCAGGCCGCTGCCCTGCATCAGGCGGACCGGCAGGAACGGAAGGCCGAGAGAAGAGGCGTGCAGCATGAGCATCAGCACGTCCTGAGAATAGTCCTCATACGTGAGCTTGCCCTGCTCGATGGCAGCGCGGAAGCGGCGGGAAACGTTGGTGTAGCCGGAGTTAGCGGTGTAGCAGTTGATGTAAGCAGCCACACGGCCCTCGCCGATGAGCATATCGACTTCGCCGCCGCCGGGGCCGGCATAAACGATGAAGTCCTTCTGACCCTGACGCAGGATCTCACTAACCGTGGCATACGGCTTACGGTTGGTGGTGAAACCGCCGATCGCAAGAGTATCGCCATTCTCGACGTACTTTGCAACGGCATCGTGCAGTGACATGACCTTATTCAAGATAAAACCCTCCCTGATTTTGATAAACATTTTTATCGCCGAAGAGCCCTCTCTGCTTGCATGGATTCCGTCAAAAATTCTTCGAAAGATGCTCATACAGGCTTCAGTGTAAATTATAGTGGAACTTCCTCGCAAAATCAATGAAAACCCGTTCAGAAAGCGAAAAAAAACTGAACAAATTTTAGCGTCGCTTTTTGTCGTTTCCGTGGAGACGTTTCACATTCTTTTTGTGCAAAGCATGTAATTTGCAAGATTTCCTGCAAGTTTTCTGTCGTGACAGCGCAAAAAAGCGTCGGAGGGGAGACCCTCCGGCGCTTTTACCTGTTCCTTTAGTCACTTGCCGTGCTGCATCGCGTCATAGCGCTGCATCAGCACCGCCATCTGCTCGCGCGTCAAAAAGCTGCGGTACTGTTTGTTCCCCGCCTCGTCTCCCGCGATCAAGCCGTTTTTCTCCGCCCAGGCGCGTGCCTCCGCGCTCCAGCCTGCCGGCGTCTGCTGCGCCAGTCTTTTCAGGTAGTTTTCCATCATCGCGTCAAACTGCTGTTGCGTCATCTCTTCCTCCTCATAGCGCGGCATGGGCGGCGGATAGCGCTTCGCGCGGATCATCGCGCTCGTGTACGTGGCGCCCGCGTCCCACTGAAAATGCGGTCGGTCGGGAAAGCTCCCCCAGTCTCCTCCCCAGGAAAATCCGAGCATTTTCCCAATCTCTCCGACCCTTATAAAGAACGCAGGATCGTCGTACTCGTGCCCCGCCTCATTTTTGCAGATATCAAAGGCCAATCCTGCATGCTCGGCATGGAACGACGGCGTCACCGCTCCTTTGGCCGCGTAGCCCTTCTCGGCGAGCATCCGCTGATACTCCGCATCGCGCACCGTCTCCGTCACCAGAACACTCAACCCCTCGCGCTCAGCGAGCATAAGCAGCACCCGGCAGTTCTCCGCCACGTCCGCGCGCAGGTCGCTGATGCTTCTGCTGTGGCGCATTTACGTTTCCTCCTGCGCGTTTTTGCCGTTCTGCGTGCCGAAATAAAACGCGATCACCATGAGATACACCGTGTTGAACTCCTGCGTCACCTTTGCCTGCACCGTCAGCACACAGAACGTGATCGTCAGGCACAGCGTCACGATGCTCTTCACGCTCAAAAGATTCGCCAGTCTCTTTTTCAAAAGCTCCATGCTCTCTCACCCCTCGCAGTCCTGCCCGCGGCACACCGTTTCATACGTCACGCCGCCCGCCGTATTTTCCGCCTTTGCCTTGGCGTAGTAGCACGCGGCGCTCGTGCCGTAAGCGCCCCACGCCGCCGTCACCATCGTCGCGATCCACGGGAGCGTGCCCATAAAGCCCAGTTCGATCGCGAGCTTCGCGATCCCGAAGCCCTGATACGTCGTATAGAGCACGATCCCGCTCTCGAGCAGCAGCAAGAGCTTGGAAAAGCTCACGCGTTTCTTTTTTGTGCGCCTTCTTTTCCCTTTCATAAGCTCCCCCCTGTCATCAGCAGGGAGATCGCCGCCCCGATGAGCACGTACAGCACGCGGTCGATCATCGCATCCCAGCGCTTTCCGCCCTTCTGCGTGATGGTCTTCACGTCCGCCTTGATCTCCTTGACGTCCGTCTCCACGCCCTTTTCGCGCGAGGCGAGCACCTCCACTGCCGTCACCAGCTTATTCAGGTCCTTCTGCTGCTGTTCCAGCTTTTCGATGCGGTGCGTGTTCGACTTGGCGCGCTGCTCGGTCTCCGTCAGCTTGACCGAGATCTCCTGTTCCGTCATTCTTCTTTCGGCACCGCCTTTTCAAAGCTCTCCCACGTGTGATGCGCGTCCTCCACGCTCTGCCATGTAAATTTCTGTGCCTCGCACTCGAGCCACGTCAGATACCGGAAGTAGAACTCCACCAGCAAATGGCACGGGATGATATCGAGGATGATGCTCTCCACCTGTGAAAACTCATCCGGCACGCCCACGGTGTTCGGAAACCACACCTTGACCGTTCCCTTTTTCTCCGTCTCCTCCGCCAGCGCCTTGATGCCGCAGCCGCTGAGCGTCGAGTTGATCGCATCCAACGTGAAGCTGTCGGCGTTGATGCGCGCGAGCGCCGCGATGGCCTCGCGCCGCAGCGCAGTCGAAACGCTGACCGGGCAGCGGGAAAAGAGCTTCTCCCGCCGTGCAAGCCCCTCGCCCTCCGCCGTCTGCAAAACGCCCTCCTGCTCGGCGTATTCCATCGCGCCGTCCGCTTCATCCAGCACCGTGCCCGCCGCGTACAGCTCTCCGCCGCTCAGCGTGCCGCGCTCGGTGCGGTAAACGCGCATCGGCTCCAAAAGGCGGCAGAGATAGTCATAATACGTCATGCCTCACCCGCCCCGATCTCCGTGATCGTCACCGTGCCGAGCACCGGCAGCTCCGTCGCGCTCACGCTCACATCCGCGCTCGGTGTGAGCAGATGGCAGTTCTTCACGCCCTCCACACCGTAGAGGATGCTCGCGAGCTTCGCCGTATACACCGCTTCACCCAGCCGCTCGCCGGTGAAGTACGCCTGCAGCGCCGCCGTCGCCGCATCGGTGATCTCCTGCATCGTCCAGCCCTGCTCCGCCGTCAGCTCCGCGCTCATGTTGACGGTCTTCTCTGTCGGCGCCTTGACCTCCACATCCACCGCGATCTCGCGCTTTTTCTGCAAGACCGCCTCGATCTCGCCGAGCAGCTTCTCATCCGGCGCGCCCGCGTGCGTCGAAACATACACATCCACCGTGCCGATGCCGCGGGCGCGGCCGACCGCTTTCGCCGCCGCCACGTTCGGAAAGCTCATCGCCTCCTGCTCGTAAAACGCCGCGTTCGCGCCGTTCGGCAGGCGCTTGTAGCTTGCTAGTACGCGCTCGCGCAGCTTTTCATCGCTCTCCTCGTCGCTCCCGCCGGAAAACGCCTCAGGATTTGTGCACTGCGTGATGCCCACCGGATACACGGACATCAGATGGATCGCGCCCGCGATGGCGTTGCCGCTCGCCCCCGCCTCCACGGCGCTCGCCGGAACGTCCACATAGGTCTCGCCCTTTAAGAGCACCGCCTTTTTCGTCGTCTCAAAGCGCACGCCGCCGCTCGTCATCGCGACGCTCCCCTGCTCGATCTCATAATCCGTCACCGCCGCCGACGGCGCGGAAAAGCGCAGCACGCCCGCCGCTTTCGCCGCCGGAAGGCGCGTCAGCGCCCGCGTCTCGGCGTGATAATCAAGATACTGCCCCACCGCCGTCTGCGGAAAGCTCTGATCCAGCACCCAGTCCGCCTGCGCCAGAAGCGACTGTACCTCGCTCGCCAGCGCATAGAGGCGCACCATCGCGTCGCAGCCGTCGTTCGGCACAAAGCCCGCCTCCTCGGCAAAGATCGCGCGCATCCGCTCGTAGATCGCGTTCAGCTCTTCCATTCTTCACTCTCCCCCTATCGTCACGACCGCCTCGCCCGTTTCGTTCTCATAGCGCAGCAGCACGCGCAGCTCCAAAAAACCATTCTTTTCCGCAAGCTCCATGCCCGTCACGCTCAGCCCCTCTTCGTCCGCCAGCGCCTCGGCCACGTACTGCTTTGCCGCCGTCGCGCGGCTCTCGCCCTTTTCCCGCCATAAAAGGTGCAGCTTGCTGCCAAGCTCCGGTGCGAGCGCAAAGCTTCCGCGCCGCACACTCAGCTTGAAGAGCACGCGTTCGAGCAGCTCGTCCCAGCCGCTCACGCGCACGAGCCCGCCCGCGCCGTCGGCCACATAATCGCGGTCTTTGATCTTCAGCTCCATCCTCAGCCCCCCATTCCCAGATACGGCATCCCGTTGATGAAAAGGAGCCCGTTGATGTCGATGCGCCCGTTGTTGCGCAGCACGATCTCCGTCCCCGCCGCGGCGGAGCGAATGCGCACCTCGCCGGGTGCCAGGTCGTCCGCGCTCTGCCCCACCGCGCCCACGGCGTAGGCCTCCTCGCCAAAGGTCCCGCCGCGCACCACCAGCACATCCTCGCCCTTTTTCGGCTGCCACTCATAGCCGCCGGGCGCGGCGGTCTTCACCTCGCGCTTTTCCCCGCTGCTGAACAACGCCAGCTCGCCGCCCTCGACCGTCACCGTTCCGTCCTGCGCCGAGGCCACGTCCTGCATCTCATGCTGGCTCAGCTTTCTCGATAGCCACATCGTCTCTCACTCCCTCTGCATCGTCACTTCGCACGCCTCTCCGCTCTCGCCGAAGCGCCTCACGCACTCGATCACGCGGAAATTGCCCACAATGCCGATCTTCGTCCCGCTCACCGCCGCGATATCCCCCGGCGCGGCGGTGAACCGCCCCGCGATCGTCACGCGCAGCGTCTCCGCGCCCTCCTTCGACTTTGCGATCTGATACTCCCCCGTGTAGCGCATTGCCTGCGTGCCGCTGCGCGCCGGCACGTAAAATACGCGCCTGCTCGTGCCGCCGCGAGCACAGAACGCCTCGTTTTTCACGCTCTGCTTCACGCCCGCCTTGCTGTCCACCACCAGCGCCTCGGCGATCACGCCGTAGCGCTTGTCGCAGTAGGCGAGCGCCGTCACCGGCGTTTTGGCGTCGATGCTCACGCGCGCGGCCCTGCGGTTTTTCTTCACCTCCAGCGCGCCCGTCTTGTCGAAATACGGTGCGATCCCTCCGTGCAGCGCTGCAAAATCGTTCAGCGCCTTCCACTGGCTCGACCCGTTCGCCACGCGGTACCGTGCCGCAGCCGTCACCGCGTCATAGCCCGTGCACACAATGCCGTACGGCGTCACATGGTTTTTGAGGATCTCCTCCATCGTCGCCCACTGATAGCTCACGCTCTCTGCCTCGTTGTCGAGCAGCAACGCCGCCATGCCGCGTCCGCTCACCTCAAGCTGCAAGCCCTTTTCATCGCATGTCACGCCGCACTCGTCCACAACGCCCGCAAATTCGACCGTGCCGTCCTCTCTCGCCGTGAAGCGCACCGCCCGCCGCAGCGTCTCCGCCATCGCAGGCTCGTATGCGCACTTGAGCGTAAAGCTGTCGCACGGCACGCTTCCCGTGTAGGAAAATTCCCACTTCAGCAGCGTCGGCAGCTCAAACTGCGCACCGTCGCACGTCGTCAGATACCCCTTCATCACGGCAGCGTCACCCGCTCTCCCACGGCGATCCTGTTGGGATTTTTGATCTGCGGATTCACGTTCAAAAGCGCCGTCAGCGTCACGCCATACGTGTTCGCGATGCCCCACAGCGTGTCGCCGCGCTTGACCGTGTAGTACGAGCTCGCCGTTTTCGTTCCCGTGCCCGCGCTGCCGCTTTCGCCGCTCACGCGGATGAGCGACGTATCGAGTGGGCTCGTCTCCCAGAAGGCAAAGCGGTAGCGCACGTAGTTTTCAAGCGGCTGCTGCGCCAGTTCCAGCAACACAAAGTACGCCTGCGACGCCTGCCACACCGGATGGATCAGCAGCCCCGGCCCGCCCTGACAGAAGACCGACGCCAGCTTTTTGAACTCGTCGTAGGCGCCCTTCCCCGCAAAAACGCCTTCGCCCTCCATCACGCGGTAGCTCATTCCGAGATCCTGCATCCCGTAGCGCCCGAACGGCACCTTCGCCACTGCCACCTGCCGCTTGAACGAGATGGTGTAGGTCTCCGGGTTGTGCGGCCAGACATAATCCTTGTATCGCATCGGTGCAAGGTTCATCCTCCCGCCCCTTTCTCAGTAAAATAAAAATCCGCCGTCGTATCGGCGCGCGTCGCGCTCCAAGCTCAGTGAAAACGACTCCGTCTCACGCACCTCCTGCTCCTGCGCGAGTGAAAAGTCATTTTTCCCTCGCGCTGCCGCCGCGCTCGCCCCGTCGCGGCCGTCCGCGCTCAGGAGCTTTCTTATCCAGTCGGACGCATTGTCCGCGCTCTCAGCCTCCCTCGCGCGCAGAAGCGCAGCGTTCGCCGCCGCAGCGCCCGCCAAATCGGCAGAAAACGCCGTCTCCCTCTCCGAGCCATCATCTTCTTGCGTCGCACCCAGCCCGAGCTTTTGCCCAAGCCGCACCGCCGCCGTCTCCACCGGATCATCCGCTGCTTCTGCCACAGTTTCCGCGCCGCCGCTCATCTCCGCATCCTGCGCCGCGGCTTCCTCTTCCGAAAGCTGCGCCTCCGCCGCCTTTTTCTGCGCCGTCCCCTCCGGCACAAGGGAGAGGCGCTTTTTCAGCGCCTCTTCCCGCGCGCGCCACAGCTCTGCGCCTCTTTGCAGCGCCCATTCGATGTAATTCAAGGTTTTCGCCCCTCCTTCATGCGGACAAAGCGCGCCATATCAAAGCTCGCGTTGCCGCCGCCTGCGGTTTCGCCGAGCTTTGCGCCGCAAATGCTGCACCGTGCCTCCTCCGCGCGCGTCCGGCACTCGGGGCACAGCCGCTCCATCGCTTCCTCGCGGTCGAGCATCTCGTGCGCAAGGCAATAGAGGTAGTCCGCGTCCGTCATCTCCTGCGCGCGCTTTTCGCTCGGCAGCGCGCCGGCATATCGGAGCACGCGCCATTTCAGCCGTTCGTAGGGCGCGTGCTCCATGCTTTTTTTAGCGCTGCCACCTTCTCGCGCCCGTCCTCGCTCGACGGGTTCTCCGCCCCGTCAAGCAGCGCGTAGCACCGCACCAGCTCGTTGATCTCGCCGACGCTCAGTGCATTTTCAACGTCCTCCGCGCTTGCAAAGGCCGCCTCTCCGCCCTCCGTCAGGCTTCTTTTGAGCAGCGCCGCGTTCGCGCGCAGCGCACGCTCTTCTTCGTCGGCGCAGTCAAGCTGCGCGATCTCGCGCCGCAGCGAGAGCGTCTCGCGGGCCGAAAGCAGCCGCATCGCGCACGTTCTCTCCCCGATGCGCACCGTCTTCTCCCGCTCGCGCCCCAAAAAGTTCAGCAGAAGCTCGTCCATCAGCTTGCGATCTCCATGCGCTTACGCGCGATGATCGTCACCTTCTCCGCCGCCGGGTCGCCGAGCTTGCCCGCCTCTTCAATGCTGCTCCAGCGGCACTGCGAGTAGATGATGCGCTTGTCCGGCTTGCAGATCACAAGCGAAAAGTCGTTCAGATCATAGAAGTTGATGCCGTCGCTGATGGCCTCATCCGTCGCGTACAGGCGGCTCAACTCCAGCGTGTACTTGTTTGCGCCCGCGATCGTCGCCACCGGCTCGTTTTCGCCAAAGGCCTCGATCTCGCGGCTCGTGCGCGTCGCTCTCGTCGTGTAGCTCTGCACCACCGCCACCTTTTTGCCGTCGACTTCGAGATAGATGTCGCTGCTCAGCGGCAATACCGTATTCGCCATATTTTTCCTCCTTACACCGTGATGTGCGCCGTCAGATAGATGCGGTTCAGCCCGTGCGCCACCGTAAAGCTGAATTCCACCAGGCACACCGTCGGGTCGCTCTTGAGCGCGCTCACCAGCACCTCGCCGTAGCTGTCCACGATCTCGCGGCTCTTCATCTCCTCGAGCTCCAGCACCACCTGCGAGCGGATGGCCCCACGGCTCTGCGCGGTGTTCTTGCTTCTGGCAAAGCGCGTACGCAGCGCGCTGCGGATCGTCGGGATGACCTCATCCACGATCAAAATGGTCGTCAGCTCGCGCCACGTCGTGTCCGCCGCCCCGCCGCTCGAAGTCTTCGTCGTGATACCTCGCACCGGCGAGGAAACGCCGCCCACCGTCTCGATCGGCGTCACGCCGCCGCGCACCAGCTGGTCGATCTCATTGTCACTCAGTCTCTTGCCCGCCGCGCCGAAAAGCGTCAGCTCCGCGCCGTTGATAGGCACGGACGGGTCGGTGTTTCCCGCGATCACCGCCGCCACCGCCGCCGCGGCAAACACCGCGCTCATCGTACCGCCGTCGTCCGATGCGATATCCGGTCCCACCAGCACTACGCGCTCGCTGTTGACAGCCTTCGCGCGGTTCACCATCTGCGCGACCGTCTCTTCCGAACCACCGATGACCGCGATGCGCTCGCGTCTCGCCGCCGAGGCATCCTCTGCCGCCGTTTTGAGGAGCAGATGCACGCTCTGCGCCGCGCTGTCGCACACCATCACGCCGACATCTTCCTCATCAGAGAGCGCCGCAAACGCGCTCGCGTAGTCCTTCTCTTCACTCTCGTCCTTGCCCACGGCCACAGCCTTCACTGCACCCGCGCCGTTGGCGAAGAGGAATTTGAGCAGCGTGCTCATGCCATACACGCCGCTCGCATCCTCCCCGAATACGCTCTTTCCCTCTTCATACGAGGTGATGAGCTCCACCTTATTGGCCGTCCCCTTCGTCGCCACCGCTGCCGCGCCGATCGTCTTCGCCGCAGCGCTCGCGCTCACCACGCTCGATGCGTCGTAGGACGAATACACGCCCGGCCGCTCATGGATCGTACTATTCACGTTCTTTCACCGTACCTTTCAATATAAAATCGGTAAACACCGTCTCATCCTCTGCCGCCTCCGCGACAAAGTACGCCGCATATTTCGCGCTCGCGTCCAGCCGGAACATGCCCGTCGTCTTGTCCCAGCCAGTCTTGCCCCACTGGAGCGATCCGAGCTTCAGCCCCTCCGGCAGCGCCGTCATCAGTGCCTGCGTCACCACCTCCGCCGCTTTTTCGCAGCCCGCCGCGCCCAGCGTCCTCGGCGCATACACCTCGATGAGCAGCGTCAGCAGCATTTTTCTCCCGTAGACAGATACCGTCTCCTGCGTCGCCTCGTCGACCTTTTCTCCCAGATACTGTGCCGCGCCGCTCTCCTCGATCACCGTCTCCTTCGTGCCGACCGCCGCCACCGCGGTCGCATACCGCTTGAGCTGTTCTTCGCTGTAACTCTCGATCGCCGCGCACCCCGCCGCCTTGATCGCCGCAGCCACCGCGCGCTTCACCTGTCCGACCGCCGTCATGCCTCTTCCTCCTTCGGATGCAGCATCGCCCAGTAGTAGGCGATCTCCTCACCCACGTAAAACGGCCCCGCCGCGCGCACGACGTACCGCCTCTCTCCGCACTGCACAAAGTCGCCCATCGCGATCTTGACGTCCTCCGGCCCCAGGTACCGCCAGCACTGCTCGTCGACCGCGCCCAGCGCCGTCACAGAGAACGGCTCCTCGCCGTTCTCCCTCTTCACAAGCTGCAAAAATGCCTTCGTCTCCGCCGTCTCTCCGCCGTGCAGCACCGAAACGCTCATGCCGTAGCGCGCGAACGCCTCACTCAGCGCCCGCTTCACGTCTCCACCCCGCGGAAGCAGAACCCGCCGTCCGTCGTATACGGGCGCATCAGCGCCCACGCCTGCTCGCGCAGCAGCGACAGCCTTTTGCTCCCCTCATCGGACGAACGCTTCGTCACTGTCAGGTCGCCCGCGCGCAGGGAGGAAAACTCCTCCCCACCCGCTCTCGCGCTCTCCAGCGCGGCCGCCGCCAACCACGACGCCGCGCAGATAAACGCGCTCTCGCAGTCCTCCTTGGCGACGCCCTCTTTCAGCGCGCGCACAAGGCTCTCCTCCTGCGCCGTGCAGATCATTCGGAGCATGCTCTTCTCGCTTTCGTCCGCCTTGCTCAGCGCACACGCGATCGAAAAGATCTGCTCGCTCATGCTCTCCGCCATTCGCTCTTCCTCCTTACTTTTTACTGTAAGGACAGCACCTTCGAGGCCTCCTGATACGGCTTTGCAAAGCCGGAAATGCTCGTGATGGCCGCGCGCTCCAGCTGGCGGTCGATGAGCTTGTCGTACTCGACCAGCACCTCGCTGCCACAGATGCGCTCGAGCGCATAGTTCTTGTCAAGGCCGATGATCTTGCCCGCGGGCATTGCGCTCGTGCGCAGGAGCTTCGCACCCAGCGGGGTCGCGAGCGTGCCCGTGCCCTGGAAGTTGAGGCCCGTCAGCGGGTTCTGGAACTCCGAGAGCTTGAGCATCGCGAGCATCATGTCGCTGCCCATCAGCATCGTGTTCATCGTATAGGGGTCAAACTGCGACCAGAAGCCCAGCAGCGCGTCATAGCTCAGTGTGCCCTTCGTGCCGCCGATGCCGTCATCGCCGATGGTATAGCTTGTTGCCGCATTGTTGTTGCCGTCGCCGTTCATCAAAACGTCGATGGCGTCCTTTAAGTGCATGCGCGCGATGTACGCGCCGATCTGGCGCAGCGTCACAGAGAAGAGATCCAGTCGCTGGAAGCGGATAGCCTCATAGGACGCGACCAGCATTCTGCCGCGCTTGTGGAGCTTCACGAGATTTTCCTGCGTGCGGATGCTGGTCGTCGGGATGCCCGCGCCCTCCTCCACGCGCTTGAGCTCCTTGTCGTCATCCGTCGGAACGGACGCGATAGAGCGGTAGTCCATGCCGTCAAAATTCGTCACGGTCGCAGTGATGTCGGGCAGGATGTCGCTTTCCATGCCCTGGCGCACCACGCGGGAGACAAACTCCGGGAACAGCACGGACGATTCGCTCGTATGGAAAAACTTTTCCACCATGTCGCTGCCCGCGCCCTTGACGTGGATATCAAAGCGCTTGAGCTGGCGCTGAAAGGCGTCCAGCCCCTCGAGCGCCGTGCCCTTGTAGTTCTCGCTCGGGTCGAGCGATTCGAGCACCTTCAGAAAACTTCTGCCGTTCTGGCCGTACATGCCCTTTTCGAGCTTCACATTTTCATACTGATAAGCCATTTGTCCTTCTCCTCCTTAAAGCTTGATGACGGCCTTGTCCGCCGCGCTGTCCACGCTCAGCACAAGATAGCTGCTGCCGTTCTGGTTCTCGCCCGGCTTGCTCACGCCGCCCGAGCCGTCCGCCATCAGCTCAGCGTAGCCCACCGCAGGCGCCGTGCCGCTGTACTTCACGCTCGCAAGGCCGCCGAGCTGCACCGTGCAGGCCTTGCCGTCATGCGCGACGGCGCGCACCACGCCGCAGAAGCCGTCGCCCGCCGTGCACTTGCCCACCGTGCCGTTCGCGCTCACCTTCACAATGTCGCCCTCACTGACCGCGCCGCAAACAAACGTTGCGCACCACTCGCCGATGCCCTCATAAGAAATGCTCATACCGTTCCTCCTTGATCTGTTGTTCTATCCAAAAAGCGCCGCTGCTTTTTGTTCCTTTTCACACGCGAAAGTCGCTCTCGTCCTCCGCCGCTTTCGTCTTCTCGCCGTAAGTGAGCTGCGTGCGCAGCCCCAGCTTTTTCGCCATCTTCCCGCGATACAGCTTCTCCATCTCCTTGAGCTCGCTCTCGTCGAGCTTTTCCGCGAGCTTTTCAACGGCCTCGCCATCCGCCTCCTGCTCGCACACGAGCATCAGCCGCTTCACCTCGCCGCGCAGCTCACTCAAGTAGCGCTTACCGACCTCCGCCTGCTTTTCAAGGCTTTCAAGCTCCCTCTGGTTCGCTCTTGACCCGCGCCGCTTGACGAGCGTCTTGAGCGTGCCCGCGTCCTCTCCGCCGCAGCGCTTCAAAACGCCCGCTCTCGGCTGCGCCGGCACCGCTACAAAGCTCCACTCATACGCGTCCTGCGCGTTCACAAGCTCCGCGCAGCACACCTTGCCGCCGTACACCTCGCCCTTTTTGTGCGCGCAGGTGTTGATGTCCTCACCACAGATGGAGCACACGCACCTTTCCACGCTGCACCCCACGCTCACTTCCTTTTTGATGCCGCCCTCGATCTGCGCGATCAGCGCATCGTTCTCGCCGCCGCGCAGCATATACGCATAGCCCTTGAGATAGCAGCGCCCCTCGCCCTGCGAGCAAACGCCCTCTTCCTCCACGATCTCCGTGCGGTAGATGCGCGCCGCCTGCCCCTTCGCCGTCCACTCGTGGTCAAAAATGCCGCTCTTGCCCACAAACAGCTCCGCGAGCTCTTCGAGCGTCGCGCGCGGAAAGCGCTCGCCGTCCCGGTCCACCTCGTTGTCGCACAGCCGCACGGCAAAGGTGTAGACCTCGTCCTCTTTGAGCGCGCGCTTCGTGAACTGATTGATGATTGCCAGTTCCTCGCGCGTCACCATGCTGTTTTTGAGCCCATTGCTCTCTTTTCTCACTTCCATGCTCATTTCCCCTCCGCTTCATCATTTTCCTGCCTGAGCTTTCGCGCCTGCTGCAAGTAGAGTGCCGCTTTGGCCTCCTCCACCTCATCCTGCAGGTTGATGTCCTCCCAGTCCACCACCGCACGGCAGCCGTAGCCGTGCATCCTAAGCCACAGCGTACAGACGCGCTCGATGACCAGTTCGAGCGTGCGCCGCAGCGCCGTGATCTCGCTTGTCAGCATATCCGCCTGCTGCGCGCTCATCCGCTCGGTCGACGACCAGCTCAGCCCCAGCATAAACGGCGGCAGCCCCGTCTTCGCCACCAGCTGCTCTAAGATCTGCCGTACCGGCGTCTCGCTGTCGAGGATCTGGTTGTCCGCGCCGATGGCCTTGATCGACACGTCGCCCACCGATACAAAGTCGCGCACGCTGCCGTTTCTGCCCTCCTGCATCGCCCGCGACCATTCCTCGGCGATCTGCTCGGCGCGCTCCTGTGCCGCCCCGCGGTCGAGCTCGCCGTCCTGCGGCTTATAGGTCACCGCAAAGCGCACATTGCCGCAGCGGTCCCAGTTCTTTCCCATCGCGTCGTAAATTTTCAGCAGCAGCCCCGTTAAGTACGGCATCGAGCGCAGCATCGAAACGCCGTAAGGGTGCCCCGCTTCGGGGTTGAGCGGCGTAAAGAGCAGTAGGTCCTGATACTCGAGCGGCACGCTGCGCCCGCCGCCATCCACACCGCACAGGCAGAATTCGAGCGGATTGTCCCCCTCGCGCACCTCCACCTGCGAAACGTCCGCGCACAGCACCGCCGCGATCTCGCGTCCTTCCGCGTCCGGTACGATCTCGCCCACCGCGCGCCCGCAGGTCAAAAGCGAATCGAGGTAACAGTCCAAAAAGGCGTTGATGCCTCTCTGCCCTCTGCCCACCGGCACCTCGCACAAAAAGCGCTGCAAGCCCTGCTCCGCCCGCTCGTTGCCGCATGCCACGCGCACGCCGCCCGTCAGCCGGATCAGCTTGCAGATGGCCGCGTCCACCACCGGCACCGCCTCGCGCACCTCGCGGTAAAGCGCTGTCTCCCCGTCCAGCAGCGGCACATAGCTCTCAAGCCGTCCGAATGTACTGCGTCCGCCGCTGCGCAGCTGCACGGCGGTCTCGCCGCCCGTGCTTCTCTCCTTCTGCCAGGGTACTTTCATCCTGTCCTCTCCTTTTCCGTTTTGTTCATCGCGCCGCGCGCTCCACCGCGCGCATCGCAATGCCGCCTCCGCGTTCCTTTTTCGCGATCGACACGGCAAAATACCGCATCTCATCCATCGCGTGATCTCTCTCCTTTTTCGGCCGGTCTCTTCCCGTTCCGCTCTCCTCCCAGCAGTACGCCGCGATCTCGCTAAGGCAGCTCTCGCAGCCCTCGCAGATCACGATCTTTCGCTGCTTCAATAGGTTCGCCGTCACGCGGATGCCGTCCGCCACATCGTTGTCCGCCCTGCTCACAGGGAATCCCTCGCGCCGCAGCGCCTCAATAAAGCTCGCCGCCGACGGGTCGACGATCACCTTTTCCACTGTCTCCCCCGCCGCAAACTTTTTAAGGTCCGCCACATACTCCGTGTCCGTCTTCTGCCGCCCCTCTCTGCGCGAATCGAAGTAATACTCCCGCGTCCGGTACCACACCCCGTCCTTGAGCGCCCACAGGCCAAAACTCGTCGGATTCACCGTCCCGTAGTCGATGGAGATCCTCACCCGCTCCCACGGCTTTTCCGGCACATGAGCGCAATACTCCTGCGGCGTAAAGAAGTCATAGATGAGCCCCTTCGCCGCCGTCCACTCGCCCAGAATGAACCGCCGGTAAAATGTCCCGCTGTATGCCTTTTCGTACCGCGTCCGAATGCGCGGCGAGAGCGACGGATTGTCGTCCATCGTAAAGTGCAGATACAGCGCCCCGCGCTCCTCCGCGCGCAGGATCCACTCGCGGTAGAACCAGTGCATCGGCCCCTCGGGGTTGCAGTTGAACCACAGCTTGCTGCCCGATACGCTGCATCGCGCGCTCGCCTGCTCCACAAACGAGCGCGGCATCAGCGCCGCCTCGTCGAACAGCACCCCCGCCAGCGTCACACCCTGGATGAGCGCCGCGCTCCCCTCGTCGTATCCGCCGAAGAGGTAAAAGCGGTTTTCCCGCCCCCCGCTTCGCACGATCACTAAATTCTCGCTCCGCTTCTCCTCGCAGTGAAAGCCCAGCGCCGTCACCTTCGGTAAAATCTCATGCAACACGTTGCGCCGCAGCGACACGATCGTCTTCCCACACAGCGCAAATTGCTCGCCGCTAAAGCGCCGCATCGCCCACAGGAAAAAGCCCATCCCCATCGACAGCGTCTTTCCGCTTCGCACCGCCCCGTCGCAGATGATCGCGTCGTACTCTTTGTACTTGGGGTTCGCCCACCAGGTCATTGCCGTCTTCTGCTTGGCGGAAAACTGCTTCACGCCCGCCAATCGTCCTTCTCCTCTCCCGCCTGCTCCAGCGCCTGCAAGAACTCCGCCGCCTCGTCCGCGTCTCCGCCGCCCAGCATGTCATAGAGCGCGCTGAGCGCCTTTACCCGGTCGACGAACTTGACCTCCACCGTGCCGTTGCCGTTTCTCTTGAATTCCGCCACCGCCGACAAGTCCATCTTTCGGATGAGCTGCGCCGTCGGCTCGCTCAGATACGTCAGCTCCACCCCGCGGTTCACCCGTCCGAACGCGATCTCCTTAAGCGCCTCGATCACATCCTCGCGCCGCACGTCCTTTTTCTCCATCGTGTCCCCCCATTTTGTTTTCTCTTTTCACCCGAACACCGCCGCACCCGTTTTGTTGCACAGTCGTATGCACGCGCGCAAAATTTTGCGCGCAAAAAAATGCCGCAGTACCTGCGGCAGCGAAAAAGGGAGGGGCATCTCTTTTCAAAAAGAGATGCCCCTCCCTTAAACCCTCCCAGAGAAAATTTCACGTTGGTAGCCTCTGGCTCGAATGGCCTTTATGCCTCCGGAATGAAAATACCTGCGCGCGGCGTTGCCGCGTTGAATGTTGCTATACGATTTGGCCTGCTCCTATCTCCGCTGCCGCTCTGCCCATCTTGTAGAAGTACAGCCTAATTTCCGTCTACCGCCAGTCTCCACAATGCGGCGAGCGCCAGCGATGCCGCATTCCGCAGGCACTCTGCCGCCAAACTACCGTCACTCGCGCCTCACGGTAGTAAGGCGCGGTTGCAAGACGTAACGAAACGTAGGGATTCATGGCGAAGCCATGTACACCGCACTTACATTGCGCAGCGCATGCAGTCATTCAAGCCCAAAGCTGCCAATGTGCGGGGTCAAGGGGCAAGGCCCCTTGCGTTCTCTTGGGGGATTTAAAGGGGGCCATTCTCTCACGTGAGAGAATGGCCCCCTTGATTCGCACCCCTGCGCGGCGCAGGGGAATCCCCTCCCAGCATGGGAGACAATCATTCGAGAATGAGCTTTTCCAGCTCACTCGCATCATCGGCGATCATCTTCGCGCCGGCTTCGATCACAACTTCCCTCGAGCGGAAACCCCAGCTCACAGCGATGACGTCCAGTCCGGCGTTCAGCCCCGTCTGCACGTCCACTTCGGAATCTCCGACGAACACTGCGTCCTTTTTTGCAATTCCCAGCGCTTTCAGCGCCGTCTCCGCCATGTCGGGGTACGGCTTGCAGCGCACGCCGTCGCTCGGGCCGACGGCAAAGTCCATCCGGTCGCCGAAATACTCACGGCTCAACTTCTGCACCGCACTGTCCGGCTTGTTCGACACGACCGCCAGCTTGATGCCCTTTGCCTTCAGCTCGCTCAGCATGTCCAAAAGTCCGTCGTACACCCGTGTTTTGATCTGGCAGTGATCCTGATAGTACGCGCGGTACGCCGCGAGCGTCTCCATGATCTTTTCCTCGCTCGTCCCCTCCGGCACGGCGCGGCGGATCTGCTTTTCCGCCCCGTTGCCGACAAAGCGCCGCATCTCCTCAAGGCTCCGCTCTGGATAGCCCATCTGCCGCAGTACATGGTTCGTGCTGTCGCGCAGGTCCTCCAGCGTATCGAGCAGCGTCCCGTCCATATCAAAAAGAACCGCTTTATAGCTCATATTCTTCCTCTTTTCTTATTTTGTTGCCTTATTATAATCTGCTTCATGCACAAAGCGCAACCCCGTTTTTGCTCATATCTCTCCGTCTGCCCCCTTGCGCCCCCTCTTCTCCTCTGATATAATTATTGAATGATTTTATAGTTAAGGAGCGCTGTCATCATGCATGAACTGGAACGTCTCTATCATATCCACTGCGCCAAGGGTGAAGTCGGCCGCTATGTGATCCTGCCCGGCGACCCCGGCCGCTGCCCCTCCATCGCCGCACTGTTCGACGATGCCCATCTCGTCGCGCGCAACCGCGAATATACCACCTACACCGGCACGCTGCTGGGCGAAAAGGTCTCCGTCTGCTCCACCGGCATCGGTGGCCCGTCCGCCTCCATCGCCATGGAGGAGCTGCATCAGCTCGGCGCGGACACCTTCATCCGCACCGGCACCTGCGGCGGCATTGACTTAAACGTCAAGTCCGGCGACATCGTCGTCGCCACCGGTGCCATCCGCTACGAGCACACCTCGCTCGAATACGCGCCCATCGAGTTCCCCGCCGTCGCCGATTTCGACATCACCCTCGCCCTTCGTCAGGCATCCGAAGAGCTCGGCTACTGCACCCACACCGGCGTCGTCCAGTGCAAGGACAGCTTCTACGGCCAGCACTCCCCGGAAAAGAGCCCCGTCTACTACGAGCTTCTGCAAAAGTGGGAGAGCTGGAAGCGCCTTGGCGTCAAGGCAAGCGAAATGGAGTCCGCCGCAATGTTCGTCGTCGCCTCCGCGCTCGGCTGCCGCTGCGGCTCCTGCTTCCACGTTGTCTGGAACCAGGAGCGCGAAAAGGCCGGCCTCGATCAGGACATGAGCGAGGACACCTCCGCCTCCGTCAAGGTCGCCGTCGAAGGTCTCAAGAAGATCATCCAGCGCGACCGCGAGCTCGCCGCGCTCCCGAATCACGATCAAAAGCTGCTCGAAAAGAAAGAAAAGGGGCTTCTCCATGAGTGATAAAAAGGTCATCGGTATCCTCGGCGGCATGGGTCCTCTCGCTACCGCCGACCTCTTTCAGAAGATCACCCTGCACACGGCTGCCTCCTGCGATCAGGACCATCCGCGCGTGTGCATCGACTCCAATACCAATATTTCCGACCGCACGGCAGCCCTCCTGCACGGTGGCGCCGACCCCGTCCCCGAAATGGTCAAGAGCGCGCAGCGCCTCGAGTCCATCGGCGCGGATCTTCTCATCATGCCCTGCAACACCGCGCACAACTTTTATGACGCCGTCGCCTCGTCCGTCTCCATCCCCGTTCTGCACATGATCGCCATCACGCGCGACGCGCTCAAGTCCCGCGGCGTCAAGTGCGCCGGTCTCCTCGCGACCGACGGCACCGTCCAGACCGGCATCTACCAGCGCACGTTCGAGGGCAGCGGCGTCGAGCTCCTCACCCCCGACAACACCGAAGATCAATCCGCCGTCATGGACATCATCTACAACGGCGTCAAGGCCGGCGACCTCACGCATGATGCGACCGCCTTCCGCGCCGCCTGCGAGCATCTGCTCGCGCGCGGAGCCGAGGTCCTGATCCTCGGCTGCACCGAGCTCCCCCCCGCGTTCGACATCTATCATCTCGATTACCCCAACGTCGACCCGACGCTTGAGCTGGCGCTCGCCGCCGTCCGCGCCGCGGGCTGCCAGACAAAGTGAGGAGACGCGCATGAGCTACGCCGATCAGGTCTTCCGCGCCAACTGCCTCGACATTCTCCAAAACGGCGTGCGCGACGACGACCTCACCGTCCGTCCCCACTGGGAGGACGGCACCCCCGCCCACACGATCAAAAAATTTGGCCTTGTCAACCGCTACGATCTCCAAAAGGAGTTTCCCATCCTCACCCTGCGCCGTACGTATCTCAAAAGCGCAGTGGACGAGCTCCTCTGGATCTGGCAGAAAAAGTCCAACAACGTCCACGACCTCTCCTCCCACATCTGGGACGCCTGGGCGGACGAAACCGGTTCCATCGGCAAGGCCTACGGCTATCAGCTTGGCGTCAAGCACCAATACAAGGAGGGTATGTTCGATCAGGTCGACCGCGTGCTCTATGACCTCAGACATAACCCCGCCTCGCGCCGCATCCTCACAAGCCTCTACAATTTTGAGGACCTACACGACATGAACCTCTACCCCTGCGCCTACTCCATGACCTTCAACGTCTCAAACGGCACGCTGAACGCCATCCTGAATCAGCGCTCGCAGGACATGCTCGCCGCCAACAACTGGAACGTCTGTCAGTACGCGGTGCTCGTCCACATGTTTGCCCAGGTCTCCGGCCTCAAAGCAGGCGAGCTCGTCCACGTCATTGCCGACGCGCACATTTACGACCGCCACATCCCCATCATCGAAAAGATGCTCTCCGAGCCGGAGCACCCCGCCCCGCAGTTCACCCTCGATCCCGCCGTGACGGATTTCTACGCCTTCACTCCCGACAGCGTCCGGCTGGAAAATTATCAGTTCAGTCCCTTTGAAGACAAGATCCCCATTGCCGTCTGAGCGTTCGCGTCGGCAAAATTTATAGAGAAAGCCATGGAGTTGATACTATGACCGCAATCGTCTGCGTTTCCCAGAGCTGGGGCATCGGCCGCGACGGCGCGCTGCTGTTCCGCATCTCTGCCGACCACAAGCGTTTCCGCACCCTCACCGTCGGCAAGACCGTCATCCTCGGCCACAAGACCCTCGACACCTTCCCCGGCGGCAAGCCCCTCAAGGACCGCCGCAACATCGTCCTCTCCCACCGCGACCTCGACGTCCCCGGCGCGGAGATCGCTCACTCGTTTGATGCAGCCGCCGCGCTCGGCGGCGACGACGCCATCGTCATCGGCGGTGCCAGCGTCTACATGGCGCTCCTCTCCCGCTGCGACCGCGTCTACGTCACCAAGGTCGACGCTGACCCGGACGCCGACAGCTTCTTCCCCAACCTCGACGACAATCCCGACTGGCGCATCGAGTCGGAGAGCGAGACCTTTGAGGAAAACGGCCTCAAGTTCCGCTATGTCGACTATGTCCGCAAGTAAAAAGAGGGGCCTTGGCCCCTCTTTTTTTGCGCCCTAAAGAGCATGCGGAAGCAGCGCCAGCGGCGCTGCACGGGAAAAGGGGGCTATTCTCTTTCACGAAAGAGAATAGCCCCCTTTAAATCCCCCAAGAAAAAGGTTTCGATTGGCAGTCTGAGGCTCGAACAGCCTTTATGCCTCCGGAATGCAAATGCCTGCGCGCGGCTTCGCCGCGTTTGGTGTTGCTATACGACTTGACTCTCTCCTATTATCCGCTACCGCTCTGCCTGCGATTCGGTAGCCTTACGCAATTTCCGTCTACTTTGGATTTGTACGATCTTGCTGCTGCCTGCCAAGGCAGCATTGCTGCGCTCGCCGCGGTTATGTCAGCGGTGATATTCCAGCAGATCGCCGACGGTGCAGTGCAGCACGCAGCAGATGCGGGCCAGAATGTCAAGGTCAAGTTTTTCAACGTCACCGCGATACCACTTGTCGACGACCTCAAAGCGCACACCGATCCTTCTTGCCAGCGTGTTGCGGTTGATGCCGTCACTGTCCATGCGCTCCTTTAACTTGAGCCGCACGTTTCCATACTCTTCCATTGTGATGATACCGCTGTCAGCCATATTTTTCACCTCAACGGTATACTATGGTGATAGTAACGTCTTGACTATTCGCTTATTTATAGTTACTATTTATATAGTATTTCAAAGGAGGATATGATTATGCTGACCTACAAAAATCTTTATTGCTCCCTGGTTCGCAGTATGAGCGAAGCCATCGACCTCTACGACGAGGGAAAGGGCATTCTCGCCCGCGAAGGCCTGAAAAAAGCCCTGTTGGACGCAGAAGACCAAGTCATTTCCCACGACATCATCCCCGACGAACCCATCAGCAGCTCCCACCCAGCAGAAGACTAAACAGCGCGGCGAGCGCAGCAATGCCGCATTCCGTACGCAGTCTGCCGCCCAACTACCGTCACTCGCGCCTCACGATAGTAAGGCGCGGTTGCTGAATGAACCGACTCGCAGAGACTCGTGGCGAAGCCACGTACACCGCACCTGATTACCCGCAAGGGGTATGCCACATCCGTAAGGCAGCAGAGCTGCCAACGGCTGTGCAATGCGCAGCGCGTGCAGTTCTTCAAGATAAAAACTGCCAATGTGCGGGGTCAAGGGGCAAGTCCCCTTGCGTTCTCTTGGGGGATCTAAAGGGGGCCATTCTCTCACACGAGAGAATGGCCCCCTTTGCCGCACCCCTGCGGGTACGCAGGGAAAAGCACGCATCGCTGCCGCGCTGCATCACGCGCAGCGGAACACTTCCACAGCCGCCCCATCCGCGCAGCGATACAGCCGTCCGTCCTTGGCGTAAAACGTCTCATTCCCCTCGTCGCATTCGACGTTCCAGCGCAGACGCCACACTGTCTCGGCTCCGTTTTCGTCATAGCCCTGCCAGCCGAAGCAGCTGACCTCGTTCAGCGCTTTCACATTCCTCCCAAGCCGCAGTGTCACCGTGCAGTCGACGATCTTCGCGTTCGGATAGTCCTTTTCCGCGTCCGCCGCAACTTTCTCGTCACCGAAGACGACCTGCGTATTCCATATCTCCGGCGCGTTCAGCGCAAACGCCGTCGGCACACCGCGGCCAATATACCCGCCGAGCGCCGTCACCTTGTAGCCGTGCACTTCATCGGGAATAACGATCACCGCGCCGTCGCTCCCGTCCCAGTCAACGTCCGCCGCAAAGGCTTGATGCGTCACCAGGTTGCGGTAGTAGCGCTGCCCGTCTGTGTCTGTCCAGTCCGCCGCGCGGTATCCCTGCGCACCGGTCAGCATCCATAAGAGGACTCCGACCGCCGCGGCGATCAGCGCGACCGGCAGCGCGATCGCGCCCATCTTTCCGGAATGTTTCTTCTGCATGACAATACTCCTTTCTTCATCCTTGCAAAGGGTCTTTTCATTTCCATCCAAGTTGATTATAATAGACAGACACCGCATTTGTAAAGGAGGTCCACCGCATGGCGACGCTCAACACCGATATCCGCTATATCAAGGGCGTGGGCGAAGCGCGCGCCAAGTCGCTCGCCAAACTCGGCATCACCGACCTGCGCTCCCTCCTTTCCTACTTTCCCCGCGCCTACGACGACCGCCGCGCGTACAAGAAGATCGCCGACCTCATCCCCGGCGAGAATGCCTGTGTCTGCGCCGTCATCGCGGGCGAGCCCAAGCTCTCGCGCATTCGCAAGGGGCTCGACCTTATCAAGCTCCGCGCCGTCGACGAGACCGACGCGCTTGAACTTACCTATTTCAACCAGTCCTACCTCAAAAACACCTTCCACACCGGCGACGCCTACGTCTTCTTCGGCCGTGCCGAGGGTACGCCGAGCCGCCCGCAGATGACCAATCCCCTCTTTGAGCGCGAGGGCGCGCACCAGATCACCGGCCGCATCATGCCCATCTACCCGCTCACCGCGGGCGTCAGCCAGTCGATGCTCTGCAAGGCCGTCGAACAGAGCCTCGCCGCCTGTGTCGACGAACTTCCTGACATCCTTCCTGAGGACGTCCGCCTCGCCTACCAGCTCTGCCACACCCGCTTTGCCTACGAAAACATCCACTTCCCCACAGACGACGAAGCCCTCTCCGCCGCGCGCCGCCGCCTTGCGTTCGAAGAGCTTTTCCTGCTCGCGCTCGGCCTCAAGCTCCTGCGCGAGCGCCGCACGTTCGTCGCGGGAAAACAGTGCAAAAAAGTCGACCTTTCGCCCTTTTTCACCTCTCTCCCCTTTTCCCTCACCGGCGCACAGCGCCGCGCCATCGGCGATATCGCGCGCGACCTGACAGGTCAGCGCCCGATGAACCGCCTCGTGCAGGGCGACGTCGGCTCGGGCAAAACGATGGTCGCCGCCGCCGCCATCTACATGGCCGCGAAAAATGGTCTCCAATGCGCCCTCATGGCCCCGACAGAAATCCTTGCCGAGCAGCACTATCGCTCGCTCGCCCCGCTTTTGGAGCCTCTCGGCATCCCCTGCGCACTGCTCACAGCCTCGACCAAGACCAGGGAGCGCCGTGCACTGAATGAACGTCTCCGGTCCGGTGAACTCTCCCTTGTCATCGGCACGCACGCCCTGCTCTCGCCCGATGTACAGTATCAAAATCTTGGTCTCGTCGTCACCGACGAGCAGCACCGCTTCGGCGTCGACCAGCGCGCCGCGCTGTCCGCCAAGGGCGACGACCCGCACCTTCTCGTCATGTCCGCCACACCCATCCCGCGCACGCTCGCGCTGATGATCTACGGCGATCTCGACGTCTCCATTCTAAATGAGCTCCCCCCCGGACGGCAGAAGATTGACACCTTTGCCGTCCCGTCGAGCTATCACGAGCGTATCTACGCTTTTTTGCGCAAGCTCGTCGCCGAGGGCCGTCAGGCCTATATCGTCTGCCCCATAGTCTCGGAAAACGACGAGCTCCCCGATGAGCGCAAGGCCGTCACCGCCTACGCGGAAATGCTGCAAAAAGAGGTCTTCCCCGACCTTCGCATCGCCCCCATCCACGGCAAGATGAAGCCTAAGGAAAAGGACGCCGTCATGCGCGCTTTCGCCGCGCATGAGATCGACGTGCTCGTCTCCACTACCGTCATCGAGGTCGGCGTCGACGTGCCAAACGCCGCGCTCATGCTGATTGAAAACGCCGAGTGCTTCGGCCTCTCCCAGCTCCACCAGCTGCGCGGCCGCGTTGGCCGCGGCCGGCACAAGTCCTACTGCGTCCTTGTCTCCGACAACAAGGGTGAGGAAAACAAGCAGCGTCTCAAGGTCATGTCCTCCACGAGCGACGGCTTCGCCATCGCGGAAGAGGACTTAAAGCTCCGCGGCCCGGGCGACTTTTTCGGCTCCCGCCAGCACGGCCTGCCGTCGCTGCGCGTCGCCGATCTCTCGTGCGATTTATCGCTCCTGCACGAGACGCAGTCCGCCGCCGAGCAGCTCCTCGCCGCCGACCCCGCGCTCAAAAATCATCCGCTGCTCAAAGCCCGCGTCGAGCTTCTCTTCGAGCTCAACGCCGATGCCATGAATTGAAATAAAAAAGTCAGGCCTGCTGGCTTGACTTTTTTACGCTTTGTAGTATGATTAGTATAACTAATCATACTTTAGGAGGTTGATTTTATGGAAGTACCTCAGGGCAAGCACGCCTGGATGGTCAAGATCGGCGAAAAGGGCCAGTTTGTCATCCCCAAGGAAGCGCGCGACATTTTCGGCTTTCACCCCGGCGACGAGCTGCTCGTCCTCGGCGACGACGAGCGCGGCATCGCCATCCTGCCCAAGGCCATGCAGCGGGAATATATGCTGCGCATCTTTTCCGAAATGGACAACGGGGGCGACAGCAAATGAGCAAGATCGTCTTTTTCTGCATCCCGGCCTACGGCCACACCAACCCGACGCTCGGCGTCGTGCGCGAGCTCACCGCGCGCGGTCACGAGGTCCTCTACTACTCCTACGAACCCATGCGCACGCTCATCGAAGCCGCAGGCGCGCAATTCGTCGCCTGCGACCCGTATGACTGCGAACAGCACCTCACGCCCGCCGACGGCGCGCGCGTCGGCAAGGACATCGCCTTTTCGACGCACATTCTGGTCGAGACCACCCTCGCCCTCGACGAAATGGTCTGCGCCGACATGCGCGCTTACGCGCCCGACTGTATCGTCGCCGACTCGATGGCTGTCTGGGGCAAGGCCGTCGCCAAAAAGCTCGGCATCCCGTTCATCTCCTCGACCACGACCTTTGCCTTCAACCGCTATTCAGCCAAAGTCATGAAGCAGAGCGGCGGCCAGATGCTCAAAATGATGCTCGCCATGCCGAAGATCAACCACGATCTCCAGCGCCTGCGTAACCGCGGCTATCCCATCAAGAATATTCTCGACATCATCCAGAACGACGACCGGACCGACACCATCGTCTACACCTCGCCCGAGTTCCAGCCCTGCGCCGACACGTTCTCAGACAAGTACGCCTTCGTCGGCCCGTCCATCCGCCCCGCGACAGAAACTGTCGAAAAGACCCGCGATGTACTCATCTACATTTCGATGGGCACAGTCAACAACGACCTCCTCCCCTTCTACCGCGCCTGTATCGCCGCGTTCGTGGACTCGCCCTATCAGGTCATCCTCTCCACCGGCGAGCAGATCGACCGTTCCGCTCTCGGCACACTTCCCGACAACATCACCGCCCTCCCCCACGTCGATCAGATCGCCGTGCTGCAAAAAGCCGACGTCTTCCTCTCCCACTGCGGCATGAACAGTGCGAGCGAGAGTCTCTACTTTGGCGTGCCGCTCGTTCTCTTCCCGCAGACGAACGAACAGGGCGGCGTCGCCGCCCGTGTCGCCGAACTTGGCGCGGGCCTCAAGCTCGAAAAAGCCGACGCTGCCTCCATCCGCACCGCGGTCAACGCCGTTCTGCAAACACCGTCGTACCGCGCGAATGCGCAGAATATTCGTGAGAGCTTCCTCCGCTGCGGCGGCGCGAAAGCAGCGGTGGATAGAATTCTTTCTGTCGCTGACAGAAGATAAATTCCCTGCGACCGCGCAGGGAAACGATTAAGGGGGATATTCTCTTTCCTCGGAAAGAGAATATCCCCCTTTGACCCCCAAGAGAAAGGGATTAGATTGGCAGTCTGGAGCTCGAACAATCTTTATGCCTCCGGAATGAAAATGCCTGCGCGCGGCAAAGCCGCGTTAGCATTGCTATACGATTTGACCTACTCCTACTATCCGCTGCCGCTCTGCCCATCTTGTAGAAGTACAGCCTAATTTCCGTCTACCTCCAGTCTCCACAATGCGGCGAGCGAAGCAATGCCGCATTCCGCAGGCAGTCTGCCGCCGTTCTACCGTCACTCGCGCCTCACGATAGTAAGGCGCGGTTGCAAGTGCTAACGAGATGGTAGGGATTCATGGCGAAGCCATGTACACCGCACTTACATTGCGCAGCGCGTGCAGCTCTTCAAGCCCCAAGCCGGCAATGTTGGGGGTCGAGGGGTCCTCCCCTCGCGTTCTCTTGGGGGTCTAAGGGGGCCATTCTCTCACGTGAGAGAATGGCCCCCTTTCCCGCGTCCCCTGCACGGTGCAGGGGAACATATTGCCCGCGTCAACGCAGAAGAACTTACTTCTCCTCCGCCGCCTTGATCTTGGCGAGTTCTTCTTCCTCCAGCTGGCGATACGCCACCTTACCAACCAGAGTCTTGGGCATATCCTCCTTGAACTCGATGTCATACGGCATGGCGTACTTCGCCACATTCTTGCGGCAGTAGGCCATGAGCACCTGCTTGGTCTCCTCAGTCGCGGGCACGCCCTGCGCAAGCTTGACGAACGCCTTGACCTTCTGCATCTTGTAGGGATCGGGCACGCCGATCACGCAGCTCATCTGCACGTACTCGTGCGCGTCGAGGATATTTTCGATCTGGCCGGGATAGACATTGTAACCGGAAGAAATGATCATGCGCTTGGCACGGCCGCGGAAGTAGATAAAGCCCTGTTCGTCCATCACGCCCAGGTCGCCCGTGTAGACCCACGTCAGGCCGTCGGCGTGCGTGCGAAGCGTCTGCGCCGTCTCCTCAGGATTGTTCATGTACTCCTTCATCACGGTCGGGCCCGCGAGCAGGATCTCGCCCTCCTGCCCGTAGGGAACCTCCCGGTCAGTGTCCGGCTCGACGATCTTGATGTAGGTATCCGGGAACGGCAGGCCGATGGAGCCCTCCTTGAACATGTGCGGCGGCGTCAGGCAGCAGGCCGTGACCGTCTCGGTCGTGCCGTAGCCCTCGCGCACCTGAATGGACGCCTTGTGGTCGTAGAGGAACTTGTCGAACTTCTTCTTCAGCTCGATCGACAGGCTGTCGCCGCCGGAGAATACGCCCTTGAGCGAGCTGAGGTTCGCCCCGTCCATGCTCGGCAGGCGCAGCAGCGCTTCGTAAAGCGTCGGCACGCCGGCGATGAAGTTGCACTTGTACTTCACGATCTGCTTGGCGTAGCTCTTGGCCGTGAAGCGCGGGATCAGGATGCAGCGGCCGCCCTGCGAGAGCATCGTGTGCACGCACACGCCGAGGCCGAAGCCGTGGAACAGCGGCATCGCCGCCAGCATGCGGTCGCCGGGGCGGAACATTGGGTTCGCCGCGATGACCTGCTGGCCGAGGGCGTTGAAATTCTTGTTCGTCAGCACGATGCCCTTTGTTGTGCCGGTCGTACCGCCGGAATAGAGGATCACAGCGGGGTCCGCGCCCTCGCGCTTGACCTTATAGGTCTTATAGTAGCAGGAGTGGGAGAGCTTCATGAAGTCCTTCCACATGATGACCGGCGCGTCCTCGGGAATCTTCTCGATTTTGCGTCCCTCGGTGAGCATATAGCCCGCCTTGATGGTCGGAGACAGCGCGTCGCGCACGCTTGCGATGATCATGTTCACGACCTTCGTGCGCTCGCGCACCTTTTCAAACTTGTTGTAGAACTGGTCGAGCGTCACCGCCGCCACGCTTTCCGAGGCGTTCAGGTAAAACTCGATCTCCTTCTCTGCCGACAGCGGATGGATCATGTTCGCAATGCCGCCGACGAGGTTGACGGCGTAGAACATATAGATGGCCTGCGGGCAGTTCGGCATGGCAATGGTCACCTTGTCACCCTCGCGCACGCCGATGGTCTTGAGCGCCTTGGCGCACTGCTCGATCTCGCGGATCATCTGGCGGTAGGTCGTCGACTTTCCCATGAACGTAAAAGCGATGTTGCCCGGATATTTCTTAGCGATCTGCTCCACGGCCTCGAACATCGAGCCGTCGAAATACTCAAGGTGCATCGGCACCTCGCCCATATAATCCTTCCAGGGCGTTCTGACAATGGAATCACTCATATTCTACTTCCTCCGATAGCGGTCGTTCCAAAAGGGTGGGGTGTTCTAACAGATATTTGAAAAGGCGCACGCTCTTTGCGTAATAGTAGCCGTCGGCAATGCGCTCATCCACAGTGAGGCCGAGGTCGACCGTCTCCTGCATTTCGACAAGGCCGTGCTCGTCGTACAGCGGCGTCCACTTCTTTTCGCCGATGATGCAGAACAGCGAGCTCGTGCCCCAGTTCGTCAGGTGGTGGTAGCCGCTTTTGAGATGAATGGAACCGAGGTTGGAGATGAACACCGAACTGTAGTTCGGGTCCTTGCCGATCAGGAAATCGGGGCACCAGCCGTGCTTGTCGAGCCAGCGGATAAATCGCACCGCCGCCTTGGACAAAAAGCGCGGCAGGCTGTTGAGCACATTCATGCTGTTGTCGGTCGTGTTGACCTTCTTCTGCTCGCGGCAGGCCGCAACCTCCTGGTGGATCTCCTCGTGGATCGTTTCGATGGTGCTCTCAGGCTTTATCTCCAGCAGAGCCATGGCCTCTTCGCTGCCGTCGGCAAACTCCTTTTTGATGACAAAGCCCGCTGTCACCTTATTGCGCTGATAGTAGTTTTCATTCGCGTAAAAGCGGTTGAGCTTCGGCCGTAAAATGACCGTCTTAACGAGCGCCGTCAGGATCACGTGGAAAAACGTGTACTTGAACGGAATGCCCTCATAGTTTTTCGTCGCAATGTACTCCTTGATGGGCTCTAAATTCACGCGCTCTGCGATATACGCCTCGTTGTCCGCGCGGTTGGGATAGATGATGCCCATGATAAAGTGCAGCGAATCCACATCCCGCAGCAGTGTTGCGTCGCGCCGGTCGCCCCAGCGTCTTTTCTGTTCTGCCATAAACCCTTCTTCCTTTTCTTTCGGTTTTGCTTCTTTTCCCCCACCCTTCCACAAGTGGGACCCCTCTTTAGGGAATAAACCGCTCAAAAATGGCGATCGCGCCCTCGCGCTCCGCCGTCTCCAAGTCTTCTTTCGACCGGATGGTCCAGTAAACGCCCTGCGCGCCGTAGAGCTTACGGCATAAACGCGGCGCCCAGTTTTTCTTATCTTCAAATTTGTAGGCGACAAAATCCGGCTGCGCCATGATGTTGCCCAGCAGATTCGTCGTCGCAAACGCCATCGGCAGGCTCAAATTGCCGCGCTCTTTCAAAAAGTCGCAGCTCAACTGCCCGCGGATGACCTCTGGCCGGTGCTTTTTCAGCCACGCCACGCACCGCGGGTCGAACGACTCCACGCAGTACTTGACGCCAAATTTGTCGAGTTCCGCCATCGTGCGCTCGGTCAGCTCGGCAAAGTTGTCGCGAAAGCTCTTGACCTCCACAATGAGCGGCAGGCCCGTCCCCGCAAACAGCGCGAGCACATCCTTGAACTGCGGGATGGTCTCCTTCGTCCCGTCCAGCGCATAGTCCTCGAGTTCGTCCGCGCTCAGGTCTTCGAGGTATCCCTCGCGGCCCGTCATGCGCTTCACATCGCTGTCGTGGAACACGGCAAGCGTCCCGTCGCGCAGCAGGTGCACGTCGAGCTCCGCGCCGAAGCCCCGCGCGATCGCGCGCGAGAATGCCGGCAGCGAATTTTCGGGAATGCCCGCCTCCTTATCGTAGAGCCCGCGGTGCGCATAGCGGAATTTCCGCAATGCCGCCATCGACTCCGTTCCGCGCCGCGCGCGCAGTAAAACCGCCCACGCGACCGCCAGAATCAGGCAAATTCCGACAACGATCCGTAAAATTCTCATTTTAGATCACTTCTTGTATTCGATTTAGTCCGCATCCATGTCCTCGAACGCCGCAAGCCCGGCCTTGGCCTCCACCTTGCAGTCGCCGTGGCGCACGAAGCACATCGTCACAAAGCTGCACGCCACGAAGAACGCCGCATACGGGAACAGCATGCTGTAGCTGATGTGCTTCAAGAGCGTGCCCGCCAAAATCGGCGTCACGACCTGCGCCGCCATCGAAAACGTGTAGTAGTAGCCCGTGAACTTGCCGATATCGCTGCCCTTGCACATTTCAACGACCATCGGCAGCGAGTTGACGTTGATTGCCGCCCACGCAAGGCCGACGAGCGCAAACACGACAAACATCACGGCGTTGATGCTCTGATAATGCGTCGTCAAAAAGTACGCCGACGCAAAGCACGCCGCAAGCAGGATGACGCCGCCCTGAATGGTCTTCTTGCGTCCGATCTTCGACGCCATCTGCCCCACGGGGATGTACGACACGATGGCCCCGCCCGTCGCGACGAGCAAACACGTTGACGCGCCGCCGAGGCCCTGCCCCATCACGCGCCCGACATACGTCGTCCACCACGTCGTCACGCCGTTGTAGCCGATATACCACAGCGCGATTGAGTTCAGCAGCATCACAAGGCTGCGCCTGACCTCTTTGGGCAGCTCCTCACTGCCGTCCGGCTCCTCCTCCACGAGCTGCTGCTCGGGATGCTCGGCCTCGTATTCCTTCTCCGCCGCCGCGAGCTTCGGCTCGTTTGTCGTGAAGTACAGCACGATGACCGAAACCGCCATCAGCACCGACACGACGACAAAAAGCGGTTGGTAGTTCACATGCGCGGCCCCCGCCGTCCTGCTGTTCGGATACAGCACCGCCGCCGCGATCAGATACGAAATGCCGCCGACCGCACCCATCAGGTTGATGATCGCGTTCGCGCGCGATCTTATGGGCTTGGGTGTCACGTCCGGCATCAGCGCCACCGCGGGCGAGCGGTAGGTTCCCATCGCCACGAGCAACAGCCCCAGCGTGACGACGAACATCGCGAGCTTACCCGTGCTCGCGCCATTTGCGTAGCCGTTGTCAAAAAGCGGCAGCAGATTCATCAGGATCACCGCAGCCGCCGTGCCGCCGAGGATAAACGGCATCCGCCGCCCGATCTTCGTGCTCGTCCGATCACTCAGCGCGCCGAAGAACGGCAGCAAAAACAGCGCCAGCACATTGTCCGCCGCCATGATCGCGCCGGAAATGGTCTCGTCTAAGTGGAACGTGTTCGTCAAAATCAGCGGGATGATGTTGTCGTACATCTGCCAGAACGCGCAGATGGACAAAAACGCCAGCCCCACCAGCACCGTGCGCTTGTGGTCAAGCTTCATAGCCGTTCTCCTTGCAAAGAAAAGTCGATTTCCTTAGAATCACAGTAGAATATCATGTTTTCGCCGAAATAGCAAGCGCCCGTCGCCCGCCGCTCTGTCAAATCCCTGTAAAATGCCAATATTCCTTGCCTTTTCGTCCCGTTTTCGCTATAATGGAACAAAAATTGCGAAAAAGGAGCCCCCCATGCTGTTTTGGAAAAAGAAAACGCCCCCGCTCGTCCAGTCCTCCGCCTCCGCGTGGCGCGAGCAGTGGCGTGCGATCGTCCCGCCCGAGTGCCGCAACGTCCCCGTCACCGTCGGCGATAAGACCGTCACCGCCTACGTGCAGATCAACCATTTCGTGATGATGCTCCAGGACGGCTTACTCATGGAGGAGCACTTTTTCGACGTCTGCTCCCACTTCCAGCGCGCGGGCTACCATGTCATCTGGCTCATGCGCTGCACGCAGGACATCGAAAACGGCTATTTGAAGCTCAAAAAGCAGCGCGGCGACAAATGCCTCTGGAAGTGGCGCAAGCCCACGACGAACTTCGGCCGCTGGACGTCCGACAACCGCTGCGTGACCATCCTCCTCCAATATAAGCCCGCGCCCGACGGCCCGCTCGAGCACTGCACCGAGCACATTTTGCAGCGCGTCCAGTGGGCGGAGAGCTCGGACAACGCGCAGATGGTCCCCTCGCGCACGGAATTCGCCACCGTCGGCGTCCCCGGCACCCCCGCCGAGCTCGCCAACTGGCTCCGCGGCGGCTTCATGTCTGGCGATTTGTAAAATTTATCTGCATATTTAGTCATAATTTGACTTGCGAAATCAGTCATAATCTCAGTTATTTAGGGTTATTTTGCTTCGTTGTACCGTTTCGCCATGCATCTTTTTTCATGTTTGTGAAACATGAAAGCACTGCTTCGGCAGTGCTTTTTTATTTCTATCATAACGGAGGATTTTGCATTGAAACGTACAACCAACTACGCCCTTCCCGACTGGGAAAAATCGGACTTCATCCAAATGTCCGACTTCAACGACCTGACGCACAAGCTCGACACCGCGCTCAAAGGCCACGACGACACACTGAACACCAAGGCAGACACCTCGGCCGTCACCGCCGTGCAGCAGGAGGTCGCGGCGGCGCGCGAGGCCAACTGCCTCTTAAAGCTCGCGGGCCCGCTCGTGACGACGGCGGCCAACGCCGCGATGGAATTCGACCTCTCGCAGGTCGACATGACCAAGGTTGCGGCGCTGTTCGTCGTGTTCAGTGCGGGCGGCAGCGGAGAAATTAAATTATCCGCTAACGATACAGTCGTATCGTCAATTTGCAGCAACAATTTTTATAATAGCGCGGGTATTGCATGGTTCGTACCGATCAACGGTGGAATCTCCTGCGCTGTAACTGGCTGTACAGACAACAAAACGTCGCTAAGCGGTTTCTGTGGTACGTGCAAAACGGTTGCTTGGACAACAATTAACAAAATTATGATTAAAGGAGACTCCAACGCTGGTGCAGCGGCAATATTATTCGGTGTAAAGAAATGAAAAACAGCCCCGAGGCATTTTGCCTCGGGGCTGAAACTTTAATTAGTTTTTTGTCGCACAGCTAATTACGCGAGAATAGTGACGATACCGGAAGTAGCAACGACCGTATCGAGGGTAGCAGCAGCGGTAGAGGCCGCAGCGGCATAAACCTCATAGTTTGCAGGAGTTGCATTGCCGGGCACAGTTCTGGCATCGAAGGTCTGTGCAGCAGAACCGGCCGCATAGGAGTGGTTGGAACCAGTATCCATCACGGACCAGTTGGAAGTACCAGCCAGACGATAGTAGTAGACAACCTTAATATCGAAAGCCTTGCTACCAGTCTTGTAGGTAGCCTGAACCTGCTTTGCAGCGTTGTTGACCAGAATGAGAGAAGCAGCCTCAGTCGGGGTCTCCTGACCGTCGGTCACGGTCTTGAGAGCGTAGACGTAAGCAGCAACGCCATCCTTGTAACCGACAATAACGCGATCACCGGCGGTAACGGCCTGAGACTCGTTCGCAGTAATGCTGGTTCTGGTGGTGGTGTTAGCACCATCAGCCCAGATGGTCATGGTCACATCGAAGAACTTCGCACCAGAAGCAATGTAATCAGCAAACGTGCTGGTCTTGTCTTCCTGAGTGAGAACGAGGGAACCGCCCTTGTAGTCCTTGATGTAGCCGCGAGACCAATTCAGTTCATCGACGACCTGAGAAGCAACACCGGCAGCGGTGTGGCCATCGCCATAGGCGCCCATGAAGAGATCAACACTGCTGACCTTGTTGTCGGCACCCAGCGTGATCTTGTAGAAGCCGTCAGACTGAGCAGACTCCTTGAAGAGGTTGGGCTGAGTGGAGAAGATGGTGGTAGCCTGAGTCTCGCCAATCTTGTAGACCTCATAGGAATCTTCTTGGAAGAGGTGATGCCCAGATCCTTGGCGATGTCGCACTCGTCGACCTTGGTGGTGTAGGAGGCGTCAGCCTTAGCAACAACGAGGGTGCTCTTGTCGCCAACGTTGTAGGTCCACTTGGTGGCGGGACGGCCGAAAGAATCAGCGTCAGCCTTGCCGACGAGCTTGAAGTTCTTGTAGCCGAGAGTGCTCTCGTCGAGCTTCAGCACCTTATCAGTCACATAACCGAAAGCGGGCGTGTAGTTGACGGTGGAAGCCTCAGCGATGGCACGGAACAGCAGCTCGGCAACGAGCTCACGGGACGCAGCAGCGTTGAGGTCGATGCCCTTGACGTTCTTGAGCACGCCGAGCTGCTGCGCGGTCTGCGCAACATGGAGCGCCCAGTCAGCGCCGGAGAACTCGTTGTTCTTGTCGTAGCCAACCGCGCGGAGGATCATGGCGAGGACCTCGTAGCCCGTGACGTTGCCGGACGGCTGGAAGGAACCATCCTCATAACCCTTGAACACACCCATGCCATTCAGGACGGCAGCGGCCTCAGCGTAATCATCGCTGATGCTCTTGTCATCCTTGAAGGCGTTGGCGCTGACGGCCAGGGACAGAGTCATGACCAGAGCCAGCACCATTGCGAGTAACTTTTTCATAGATGTTACTCTCCTTTCATAAATTTCCATCTTCTCGCGGCCGAACACCCGCCGTCTCTCCCGCTTTCCCGTGGTTGCCGCCAAAATTTGCAAATCTTCAAATTGTTGCAGAGACAATAGAAAATAATCAAAATGCAGCGTAATCAAGGAAAAATCGTTCAATTCAGTGGATATCGCATCCCCTTAGGTTTTTCGCCTTTCCTTGTATTCCAGCGCTTTGCGGGCCAGTCGTGGTAGCGGTTTGGTAGCGGTCCAAAAATTTAAAGTGCGGTTTTTCCTGTGATACCAACGGTTTGCAGAATCGCTGCCATGGTAGCGCACCCGTTTCACTTAAAAAAAGACGGTGCAGCTGAGCTGCACCGTCTTCTGAAATTTATGATGGAATTTTCGGAATTTTACACGTTAAAGCGGAAGTAGATCATGTCGCCGTCCTTGACGACGTACTCCTTGCCCTCGCTGCGCAGCAATCCCTTTTCCTTTGCCGCCGCGACGCTGCCGCAGCGGATCATGTCGTCGAAATTGATCGTTTCGGCGCGGATGAAGCCGCGCTCAATGTCGGAGTGAATTTTGCCCGCGGCCTGCGGGGCCTTGGTGCCGTTTTTGATGGTCCAGGCGCGGCACTCGTCCTCACCGTAGGTCAGGAACGAGATGAGGCCGAGCAGCGCGTACGAGCACTTGATCAGGCGGTCGAGGCCGGACTCCTGAATGCCGAGCTCCTCGAGGAACATCGCGCGGTCCTCACCGTCGAGCTCGGCGATGTCCTGCTCGAGCTTGGCGCAGATCGGCAGCACCTGCGCGCCCTCGCGGTCGGCGAGCTCCTTGACCTGCTGGAGATACTGGTTGCCGTCCTGATTCGCAAAGCCGTCCTCGTCCATGTTCGCAGCGTAGATGATGGGCTTGAGGCTCAAAAGATCGGCGGTCGCGATGAGCTCAGCGTCGTCGGACGAAACCTCGAACGTGCGCGCGCTCTTGCCCGCGTCGAGGTGCTTGGCAAGAGCAGAGAAGAGCTCGACCTCGTGCAGGAACTTCTTGTCGCCCTTGGCCATCTTCGTCGCCTTTTCGACGCGGCGGTTGACCATCTCAAGGTCTGCCATGATGAGCTCCAGGTCGATGGTCTCAATGTCGCCGAGGGGGTCGACGGGGACGTTCGTGCTCGCGTCGGCCACGACGTGCATGATATTTTCATCGTCGAAGCAGCGCACAACGTGCACGATGGCGTCCGTGCGGCGGATGTTCTCAAGGAACTTGTTGCCGAGACCCGCACCCTGGCTTGCGCCCTTGACAAGACCCGCGATGTCGACAAATTCGATGACGGCGGGGGTCTTCTTCTTGGGGTGGTACATCTCGGTGAGCTTATCGAGGTGCTCGTCGGGAACGGCCACCATGCCGACGTTCGGCTCGATGGTGCAGAAGGGGTAGTTGGCGCTTTCCGCGCCCGCGTTGGTGATCGCGTTGAAGAGAGTGGACTTGCCGACATTCGGCAGTCCGACGATACCTAATTTCATTTGTACTCATTCTCCTTCGATTTTCCTTGATTTTCAAGAGGTTTCAGCGTTTGGTGTCTTGGCTGTTACACCATTTTTACACCATTTCCGCATTTGGCTTTATTGGATTTTATCAGACTACACCATTTTGCTGAAATTGCTTGATGGCATAATCCAGCGATTCGGCAGTCACATGAACATACCGATCCATTGTTGTTTTTATGCTGGCATGACCCAGCAGCTTTTGAAGAACTTTCGGCTGCATACCGCTTTCAATCGCTCTTGTGGCGTAGGTATGGCGTAAAGCGTGCATACAGAATTTTTCAATTTCTGCTTCGTCGCATAGCTTGTAAAGGTGGGTATCATAGGAACTGTTCTTTGCCGGTTCCCCGGTATGCCAGTTGATAAAGACAAGATCACGCATACACAGGCTTGCAGTTTCTCCCGTGCGCCGATCCATGTATTCCAGCGTGGAGTTGAGCAGTTCAGATTCCTTTCGCTCCGAAACCTGAGAATAGAGCTGTTTCAAGATGTCGTAAGCATGGCTTGTCAGTGGGATGGTGCGATAGCTCTGCTGCGTTTTCGGAGGTCCTGCACGCCATAAGTGCTGCTTGTGGCGGTACTCCAAGGTTTTGTTGACCGTCAGCGTCCGATTCTGGAAATCTATCGCATCCCACGTCAGTCCGATCATCTCGCCGGTGCGCAAACCGGTTTCAAGGATCAGCGCGTACTGATTGTAGTTGTGGGAGCGTTTCGCTGTTTCAAGAAACACGCGCTGCTCGTCACGGGTGAGGAACTTAATATCGTCTGTTGCACGAACGGGCTTTGTAAACCGCACACCGTCCATCGGATGCTTGGCAATCAGGTCATTCATCTTCGCAGCCTTGAACATCGTACCCATTGTGATATAGGTCTGCCGGATGGTAGAACCTGCATAATCCGCGTCCATGGAAAGCAGCACTTTTTTGCAGTGCATCGGCTTGACGTTGGCAATCATCATTTTGCCCATAACAGGCTGAATATTGTGGACATATCGCTCCCGATAATTTCGCAGGGTGTTGGGTGCCAAATCGCCCACAATGTTCTCAATCCAGAACTCAAACCACACGTCTACCGTCATATCTGGCGGAACAAATATATTTTCGTGCTTATCTGCATACTTGGCATCGTCCAGCCAATTTCGGGCTTCCGGAAGTGAGGAAAAGCACTTGACCTGACGCTTTCCTTCGCTGCTTACAAATCTTGCGCTATATAAACCGTCCTTTCTCTGGCAGATACCCTTGCCGCATTCTTTGCCTCGTAAACTTTTACCCATTCGGAAGCTCCTTTCCCACTATGAGAAGAAGCCCCTATGCATTTTATAATTGTAGCACAAGGACTTTCTTTTCTCAATAGTGAACTTACCGTCAAGTCATCAACTTATGGCTGATATATTGCTCGAACTCCCTGCGTTTGACCAGCTTTTTGGACCCAACATAGAGAACAAACGGGCAATTCGGACTGCGCAGCATACTCTCGATCTTGTTGATCCCAATGTTGCTGTATGCTGCGGCTTCCTTAATCGTCAGCGTCATTTTGAGATGGATCGGCACTTGCAATTCCTCGACCATACTGTTACCACCTGTGTGTTACATTCCGGACTGTTGACTTAGAAACGTAGCATTTGGGGAAAGTAAGAGTTCGTCTGAGCTATCATCTCTTTCCGTATCCAAGTCCAGCAGCCATTTGTCTGGGATCGTGATCAGATTGGGTCCTGTGTTGCAGATCCGTTTTACAACATCTGCCTGGCACGAAAACAATGCGCCTCTATCCAGCTCTGCCCGCATTTGCTTCCCCTTTTTCAAGGCATACGCCTCTGAAAGCAGCTCCAGACTGAACAGATACAGCGGGAGCATAGATGCTTTGCAAATGCCGTTTTGCTGCAAGTACCGCTGAAACCGATACAGCGCCATTTCATCCAGCGCCAGCTTCATCAGCCGCAGGCCCATCTCATCGACGGTGAAATAATGAAAGCTGCTGTTCTTGCTGAAACGGATCAGACGGCTACGCGGGTTTACCCCGTGAGCCATTTTTGCGTCCTTTTGTGGAAGAATGAAATTCTTCCTTCCGCCGCTCTCCATGGCCATGCAGAAATAGAGAAACCGGCTGCCGGTGCTGAGTGCGTGGAACTGCTTGGAGAGGAGCAGTGAGTTTCCAACCTGAATGAATCGTTTTTCTTTGTTATCCACCTTGGCGGATAAGGCCGGTACAATCGCAGGTCCGTGTTTTCGTTTGCTCAAATCAAACTTCTTCTTTCGTGTGAGAATAGGGGGTGGATGTCTCATCCCTTCGTAATAAATGCAGAAAGCCGGCCCTGTTTGACCACCCATTCAAGGCAGAAAAAATTACACTCAATGTAAACTTTCGTAAACACAGAATGGTCTGAATCTACATTAGGTCTACACTGAGTGTAATGCTTGTGAGTATGTTTACTTATTCCAACATTAAGCGTAGTGCGGCATCGAATGGGTATCTTCCGGTACACAGCCGAGAAAGGCGACTCTTTTTGCGAATCGGTCGCGGAACACTTCTCCGGCAGGATCTGCGCCGCATGCTCAGCTGCCAATATCCAGCTCGTAGGTGCAGAGGTAGAACAGGAACGACGTCATCTGGTAGCGGCTGATGCGGGTGCCAGCGGACGCCAGCAGCTCGTCAAGGCTGCTGTCCCGGGTGGTAATGTCCTTTTCATCGCACCAGAGCATCGCTTTGGCTGCCTCTCTGCCAAGATCGGGGGCATCCCGAAGAAGCTGCCTGAGCTGCGTCTGATCCACGCCGGTATCGACGCCTGCCATGATCGCGTAGCGGCGAATCAGTACGCACGCCGTCCGATAGTCCACCTTGTCATCGTATTCGGTATTGGGATCATTTTGCCGGAGCAGCCTTGTCTGATAGGCCCAGCACACGGCATTATAATAGGGATGGGCCGCGTTGAATTCCTCGTTCTCGTAGTCAGCCGGAAGGGCGGTGTTGTCCGTTTCCGGCCGGCCCGCGATGCGGTAGAGCACATCGATGAACTCGCCCAGCCTTGCCGTGGCCTTGCCGCCGAAGGTGTCCGGCGCTTCCGGCTCCACATAGCCCTTGCGGTACATATAGAGGACGCTGGCCTGATTGAAAATGCTCTTGATGTCCGTGAATACCACCGTGTCCGCAAGGCTTCCGCCGCTGGACTCCCTGGCAAAGACGTGGGCGTAGTAATCGCTGTTGAGAATGTTGCCGGAGAGCTGGAACCTGCTGTCCACATAGAGCCGGTAGGCTTCCGCCAGCTTGCCGGAGACTGTGGTATTCTCGTCGGCGGGGATCACGGTTTCCGTACCGGCGTCATAGCGGAAGGTCTTCGTCAGAAAGGACTTATCCGACAGCACCGCTGCATGGATGCCGCTGGAGAGTACATCGGTGCCCGCCAGCAGGCGGGAATCGTAGTCCACGCCGAAGAGATTCAGCAGTGTCGGCAAGATGTCCGCCGTGGAGCAGTATTCATCCACCACGATGTTCTCTGAAAGGCCGGGAACATAGCAGATGAAGCTGTTGCGGTACTTCTCAAAGGTGGTGTCCAGCGTCTGCCCTGCCAGCTCGTTGTACTCGTCTTCGGTCAGGCCGTAGGGGTAGTGGTCGTTGGTCAGGACGATGCAGGTCTTGTCGGCAACGCCAGCCTCCTCCAGCCGCTGCATCAGGTACTCCAGTGCGTATTCCAGCTCCAGATTGCAGGCAATGTACGCCTTCACCGGCTCAGAATAGGGCAGATCTTTCACCGCGTCGCGGTTTTTGGCGCTCATGGCGTTGTCCCAGTTGTACTGGTAGTGACCGCTGAAGGTCATGTAATAGGCGTGGAAGGGTTCTCCGCTGTTGATGTAGTCGTCCACGGAGGCCTCCATCATCTCCAGATCGGAGGAGGGCCAGTCGATCTTCATGGCCAGACCAGAATCCGCCGCCTTGAACGTGTAGCCCATGTTGGCGTGGGTGATGTTCCGGTTGTAGAAATCCCCGATGTAGTCGTGATAGCCCCAGGCTTGATAGCCCATGCCCTTGAGCGCATTGCCCAGACAGAACGGCAGATAGTTGGTGCCCGCCACATTGAAGCTGGAATCCGTCTTCGTGCGGGACATATCCGGATAAAGCCCCATGCACATGGTGTATTCGCCGTTGGTGGTGACGGACTGGAACGTGCCGTAGTAATTTTCAAAGAGAATGCCCGTATGGCTCAGCTTGTAGAGCGTCGGCGTCAGCTCCTCGCTGATAAACCATGGGCAGAAGCTCTCGGCGCAGATGGTGATGAGGTTATAGTCCTTAAGAAGTCCTGTGTAGTTGTTTTTGCGGGTGGGTGTTGCATTTGATAGATACTCGTCTGTGGCCTTGAGAATATCGCTGTCGGTACTGTCTGCAAGAGCCGTAAAATCGATGCTTTCGATCACGTTATAGGAGTTGCTGCTGTATGTCCGCGGAACATCGCTCATATTCAAGGACGACGGCGTGATCATAATGCTGCCGCTGCCGCTGAAGAGCATGTATCGAAGCTCCTGCGCCGTGGTGGCCAGCATACCGATTTTTTTATAACTGCTGTCGGTGGAGGTGTTCACATTGGTGAAGGTACGATAGACGGAAAAGGCGTTGTCCCGTCCAACATACATGAGTCCCGTGACCGTCAGCAGCAGTGCGAGGAGCACGGCAAAGGAGGCCATAGTCTGTTTCCAGCGCAGCCGCAGCTTCAGAGCCTGCCCCCTTCGCAGGGCAAGGCAGAGGATCACGGCAATCAGCGGCAGCAGGAGGAGCAGGATCTTCAGCAGATTTTGGCGGATCCCATAGAGAAGCTGCGAGTTGAAATTGACGACCACATTTCCGCCCATGCCGATCTGGCTGACAGGCATGAAATCTCCGAAGATGCAGTGATAGACCAGCTGCACCTCGGCCAGCAGCACCTGTGCCGCGACCAGGAAAACCCCTGTGATCTGGCGCAGAACCTTTGGCAGGCTTGAGACTACCAGCGTGCAGAGTGCGCCACCCAGCAGGCCAAACAGGACAGGATATCCCGCGTACCGGTCCATCGAGCCGAATACGCACAGATGCAGGCACAGCTCCACATAAACGCCGGTCAGGCAGAACAGCAGGAGATTTTTGAGCCACGTATTCCAAAGGCCATGGCTCATGGGCACTGCCGCTTCAGCAGTAGTGCCAGAGCCTTGATTTGTATTTGTCATGGATACATCGGATGTTTTTTCTTTGAGCATATTAGTTCTCCCGTTGGGGCTTTTTTAAAAAGCTTTGTAGAATTTCAGCTGAATATGACAGATAGAGAGCTTATCTTAAAACAAATATTGAAAAAAGGCAACGGTTCCTGTAAAAAATTAGGAAAGATTTACAGGTCACGCGGAGAATTCTATGCACCAAAGTCTGTCAACCGCAGCTTTGCAGCCCGCCTCTGGGCTGCAAATAAGGACTCTGCACCTAAAAATTTTACAAGATACATACAGACACATTGCAAAAGCCGTGCTATACTGTATGGAAAATTGAGAGTACCATTGTTTCAAGGAGGTGTGTGATGTGACGGAGATTGTGTTTCGCTTAAAGCGGCATTTGACTTCTTTTCAAATTATGATCCTCGGCTTTGCGGGCGTGATCCTGCTGGGGGCGTTGGTGCTGATGCTGCCTATCGCCACAGTACAGCGGGTCTGGACGCCGTTTCATGAGGCACTGTTCACCTCCACCTCCGCTGTCTGCGTGACGGGGCTGGTGGTGCAGGATACCGGCAGTTACTGGTCCGCCTTCGGTCAAACAGTCATATTGTTGCTGATCCAGATCGGCGGGCTGGGGGTGATCACCGGTGCGGTGACCTTCCTGATGCTCGCCGGGCGGAACATCACGCTCAAGGAGCGCAGCGCCATGCAGGACGCCATCTCCGCCCCTGCGGTGGGCGGCATCGTGCGCCTGACGAGATTTATCCTCAAGGGGACCTTTCTGG
>ENA-ORUB01000685-ORUB01000685.1-human-gut-metagenome-genome-assembly--contig:-NODE-685-length-42332-cov-2.842704_pt1 | contig 42332 bp, 35 predicted proteins | sample MGYA00241918_ERZ509200 | MGnify/ENA primary metagenome ERZ509200 (study PRJEB26280, sample SAMEA2338853) | human gut metagenome | biome: human gut; feature: human-associated habitat; material: faeces... | reverse complement strand
TCCATCTGTGTGGGGTCTACTGTGATCTGGTGGTCCCCTTCTCCCGCACAGATTTTTTCCCACATTGCCTGTGCACTTAAACTGCCGGGAAGCTTTGGGCTGGGGAGCGATGAAAACTGCTGTTTAAAAAACTGCTCTTCCCCCTCCAGTTGCTGCTGTTCTTCCTGTGTCAATTCCTGGTCGGGATTCATCTTTTTCTCTGTCAACTCTGCTTCCCTCCTTCCAAATGTTTTCTCATCTTTTTAAATGCCCGAAACAGTTTGGAACTCACCGTTCCCTGCGGGCTGCCGACGATAGCGGCAATCTCCTTTGCTGTGTATCCTTCTATGACCGACAGGATCACAATTTGCTTTTCCTCTGCTGCCAGCTGTCCCAGCGCATGGAGCAGATCGGTGCGCTCCAGCACCGTTTCCGAAAATTCGTTCTGCTCTCCCGGAAGCTCCAGCATCTGGTCGATGTCCGTTTGATTGCGCGCACGCACATACTCCCGTATCTTTCGATTGCATCTTGCCGAAAGAATGCGGTAAATCCACGGAACAAATGCCTGTGGGTCGCGCAAAGCACCCAGTCCCCGATACGCTTCGATAAAGGTTTCGGAAACAACGTCCTCTGCATCATGGCTGTTTCCCAGGGTGTATAACGCTGTCCGGTACAAAGAGGGAGCTACTGCTTCATAAAGCCGCGTAAAGCCTTCCTGGCTCCCCTTCTGAGCCTCCAGCACCAATGCTGTGTCTAATTTCACCTCTACACCACCCGTCATAAAATTAGTGTCGGGGAGGCTGCAAATTATTGCGTCCCCGTAAAAAATTTCCACAAAAATAAACAATACAAAAAGAGCCCTGCCCTGTTTTTCCGGCAGTTCGTCTACGGCAAACGGGCACCGTCGGTCTGCTTTTCAACCGGCATATCAAACGCCATTTGTAGCATTATTATAATATATTCGCCTTTAAAAGGCAACTGCGTTTTTTCTTTTATATACACATAGACACCTAAAAATTCTTTTTTACCAAAAAGAAAACAGCCTTTCCCAAACGAGAAAGGCTGTCCAAGCGGCTCTTACTGGTTGTTTTTGTTCTTTTTCTGCTTGACCTCTTCCTTCAAACGGTCCAAGCCGGTTTCGTACCGGATGGAGCGCATATTCGGGAACGCATCCAGCAGTCGTTTGCGGAAAAAGCGGTTCTTGACAGAAAGCTCGCTGATTCTGGATTCCATGCGGCGGGCAATCTCCTTCTGACCGGATTCCAGCTTTTCCAGCAGCTCCTCGCGCTTTTCTGCGCGGCGCTCGGCACGCTCGGCTTTTACCTGCTCGATGTAGTCCATCAGCTCCATCCTGCCAAGCTCCGCATTCAACTGATACTGGTCAAAGCGCTGCTGAAGTTCCTGATGACTTTGCCTCAGATACTCTGCGGCATCCAGCTTCGCCTGTTCGACCAGCTGATAGAACTGGCGCAGAACGCTGTTGATGTCCAAAATGGTGCGAACGGTGAGCACAAGGTCCACCAGCAGGATGACCAGCAGCACCGCGCTCATGCTGACCGATGCCCAGAAGGGCAGCGAAACGATGGCTCCCCGCACCATCGGGTCCACCACCCGCGCTGCCACCACACTGAGCACGCCGAACATCAGCGAATTGCGCAGGCAGACCCTGCCATGGATATTAAATCGGTAGGTGGAATAGTCCCACCACTTGGTTGCAAACAGTTTTTCCAGCAGATAGCCGGTGATGTACTCGATGACGCTGGTCACCAACATTCCGCAAAGAAACAATAGCGGAATGTTATTTTGGATCGGGCGCAGAAAAACCAGCACCGCCATCGCGCCAAATCCATAGACCGGACACAACGGTCCGTTGAGGAATCCGCGGTTGACAAACTTTCCCTGTCCGATGGAGCAGTAGATGGTTTCGCACGTCCATCCTAGAAAGCTGTACGCCAAAAACTGCAAAAAGATGTTACAAACCTGCTGCAAGCGATCTCCTCCTTATACCCTCAATCTCTTTTTCCCGCCGGACTGCTCCGAAAGGGAAGCAGCCCATTCTTATCCGTTTTGCACCGCCAGCTGTTCTTCCTCCTCCAGAGGGTCAACTGTGCTGGCTGCCAACGGCAGTTTTTCCTGTTTGCCGGTATCGGTCGGCTGCGTTTTTTCTGCGTATACCTTTACTTCCCTGGGCGGTTGTGCGCTCTGCTGCTCCATCAGTCTTGCATTTGCCAGCATCAGCTTGATGCGGTTCTGCTGGTTGACCTTGGATGCACTGGAATCATAGTCCACCGCTACGATGTTCGCCTGCGGATTCTTCTCCTTGATGACACGCATCACACCCTTGCCGCAGATGTGGTTGGGCAGACAGCCAAACGGCTGGGTGCAGACGATGTTGTTTACCTTGTAGTGCTGAATCAGCTCGACCATCTCGGCGGTCAGCAGCCATCCTTCTCCCATCTTCACACCGTTGCCGATATAACCCTTGGCAGACTCGATGGTGCTTTCAAAGGGACAGGGTGGCTGGAAGCTGCTGTTTTGTTCAATCAGGTGAATCATATCGCTCTTGCGACCGCGCAAAAAACGGTTGACCCGGCGCATTACCGCTGCCTTGGCTTTGCCGATGCCGTACAGCTGACAGTCATATTCCGAGTTATGGGTGCAGTAGAGCAGGAAATCGAACAGACCCGGGCAGACCACTTCGCAGCCCTCCGACAGCAAAAATTCCTCCAGGTTGTTGTTTCCCAGCGGAGAATATTTGACATAAATCTCTCCGACCACGCCGACCTTGATCTTCTCCTCCTCGCTGCGCTCCACCTGTTCAAAGCGTTTGATGATGCGCACCATCAGCTCGGAAACCTCCTTCCAGCGCAGCAGCTTTTTGCAGAACAGCTTTTCTGCCCAAAGGATGCTCTCCTCCACCGCCTGCTGGCTGGCTCCCTGCTGTTTTTCATACGGGATGCACTGGTTGTACAAGGTCATAATCAAATCGCCGCACAGCACCCCGTAGAGCGCCTGTAGCAGCATGGTCAACGGCAGAGAGAAGCCTCCCGACTGCTCGCTTTTGATAAAGCTTGCCGAGATGACCGGTATATCGCCGTAGCCGCACTTGTTCAGCGCCTTGCGCAGCAGGTAGATGTAGTTGGAGGCGCGGCAGCCTCCGCCGGTCTGGGTAATCAGCAAAGCCACCTTGTCCAGCGGCAGCTCACAGTGCTCCAAAGCGTCAATCATCTGCCCGATGACCAGCTGCGCCGGATAACAGGTGTCGTTGTGGACATTTTTCAGTCCCTGTTCAATCACCTGCGGTCCGCAGTTGTCCAAGATTTTGATGTGGTATCCATAATTTTCCAGGACATTTCCCAGAATTTTAAAGTGAATCGGCAGCATTGTCGGAATCAGGATGGTGTGGGTGCTCTTCATCTCCTTGGTAAAGGGCACCTTTTTGATTGGTTCCATCATAAAACCCAACCTCCTTTATGCAAAGAAAATATGCAAATAAAAAGCCGGACAGCAGTTTAAAAGTTGCTGTATGTGATTTTCCAGTCGTCCTCCGGTCAAGATTTCAATCCACGCTCTCTGTGTGCGGTTGCCGGATGATGTTTACTCCCGGCAAAAAGTACGCATTTTCATTTACGCTCCCAGGCAACTATTGCTGCGTGTTGGCGTCGCGCTCTCTTACCGCGCCAATCAGAGAACGGATGCGGATGCGCACCGCACCCAGATTGTTGATTTCATCAATTTTCAGCTGGGTATACAGCCGCTGTCCGCGCGCCAAAATGGCAGAAACTTCGTCGGTTGTGATGGCGTCGATGCCGCATCCAAAGGAAACCAGCTGCACCAGCTCACAGTCGCGGTGCTCCACCACATACTCTGCGGCGTTGTACAAGCGGGAATGATAGGTCCACTGGTTGAGAACATCGGGACGCACAGGCTGTACCAAATCCGCTACGCAGTCCTCGGTGACCACCACCAGTCCCAGCGAGGTAATCAGCTGGTTGATTCCATGGTTGATCTCCGGGTCGACATGGTACGGTCTGCCGCACAGGATGATGGTCTTGAGTCCCTTCTGGCGTGCAAATTCCAGCGCCTTGCGCCCTTCCTCCTTCACCTGCTCCCGCTGGCAGTGGTAGCTTTCATAGGCGCAGTCGGACGCCCGTTTGACCTCGCGCAAGGTCAAATCAGGGTAATATTCTTGGAGCGCCTGCCAGATTTTTTTCGGGAAGGTCTTGCGCTCCGCCAAATCCAGATAGGGATACAGATAACGCACCTGCTTGAGCTTTTCGACGTTGGAAGCCAGCAGCTCGGGGTAGTAGGCGACCACCGGACAGTTGAAATGGTTGTCACCTTTACTCTCATCAAAATTGTAGCTCATGCAGGGGTAAAAGATGGTGGTGACCCCTTTGTCCAGCAGATTTTCGATATGTCCGTGCATCAGCTTTGCCGGATAGCAGGCGGTGTCCGACGGAACCGAGTACTGCCCTTTGGCATACAGCGCGCGGGAGGACAGGTCGGATACCACAATGTCAAAGTCCAGATTGCGGAAAAATGCCTCCCAGAAGAACAGATTTTCGTACATATTCAGTCCCAACGGCAGCCCAATCACCCCGCGTTTGCCGGTGTGAGCTGCTGCTCTTTTGGCACAGTCCTCGCTCAGTGCGCGAATCTGCTCCAGCTTAAAGCGGTACAGGTCGGGCAGCTGTCGCTCTTTTCCCAATCCCAGCGGCTTTTCGCAGCGGTTGCCGGAAATATACCGCTCCCCGCCTGCAAAGATGTTGACGGTGAGGTTGCAGTGGTTGGTACAGCCCTGGCAGACCACCGGTTTGGATTCATGCTGGAAATTTTCCAGCTGCTGTGCGCCGAGCATCGACGAACGAGGCTGCTCCTTTGGACAAATTCCCTTTGCGTAGATGGCAGCGCCATAGGCTCCCATCAGACCGGCGATGTCCGGTCGAATGACGTCATGCCCGATTTCCTTTTCAAAGCTGCGCAGAACGGCATCGTTGAGGAAGGTTCCTCCCTGCACCACGATATGTTTGCCCAGCTCGTCCGCATTCCGTGCGCGGATGACTTTATATAAAACATTTTTGACAACGCTCATCGAAAGTCCTGCTGAAATGTCCTCCACACCCGCGCCGTCCTTCTGCGCCTGCTTGACCGAAGAGTTCATAAAAACAGTGCAGCGGGAACCTAAGTCGACCGGGTATTGGGAAAATAATCCCAGCCGCGCAAACTCCTCTGCGGTGTAGCCCATCGACTTTGCAAAGGTTTCGATGAAGGAACCGCAGCCGGAGGAGCAGGCCTCGTTGAGCATGATGGAATCAATGGCATTGTCCTTGATTTTAAAGCATTTGATGTCCTGACCACCGATATCCAAAATAAAATCCACCTGCGGGTCAAAGTGTTGGGCAGCTTTAAAGTGGGCAATCGTTTCCACAATTCCGTCGTCCAGATGAAAGGCGTGCTTGATCAGCTCTTCCCCGTAGCCGGTGGACACCGCATAGCGGATGTTGACCCGGTCGCCGCAGGCTTCATAGATTTTTTGCAGCTGCTCCCGCACAATCTGCACCGGATTTCCCTGATTAGAGCTGTAATAGCGGTAGAGGGTCTCATAATGGTCGCTCATCAGCACCAGCTTGGTGGTGGTGGAGCCGCAGTCGATGCCAAGGTAGGCATCTCCGCAATATCCTGCGATGTCCTTCCACGGAACATTGGCGCGGCTGTGGCGCTGTACAAATTGGTCGTGCTCCTCCTGATTTGCAAACAGCGGCTGCAAATACTGGGTGGATTTGGAGCGGGACACCGCATTTTTGAGTTGTTCAGTAAACTGCTCGTAGGTGTAGGTCGTCTGCAAGCCTCGGGTGTAGATGGCAGCACCCAGCGCCACCGAATACTGCGCCCACTCGGGAAAGACTGCCTTGCCTGGAGCCAAACGCAAGGTCTGTTCAAAGCGCTGCTGCAATCCCTTAAAGAAGAAGAGCGGTCCGCCCAAAAACAGCACCTTGCCTTCGATCTTTCTGCCCTGGCTCAGTCCGGTCACCGTCTGGTCGACCACCGCCTGAAAGATGCTGGCGGCAACGTCCTCCTTGCGCGCGCCCTGGTTGAGCAGCGGCTGGATGTCGGTCTTGGCAAAAACACCGCAGCGCGATGCGATCGGGTAGATGCGCTCGTGGTGCAGGCTCAGCTGGTCCAGCTGCTCGGGTGTCACATTCAGCAGTGTTGCCATCTGGTCGATGAAGGCGCCTGTGCCTCCGGCACAGCTGCCGTTCATCCGCTCCTCCAGTCCGCCGCTGAGGAAGATGATCTTGGCATCCTCTCCGCCCAGCTCGATGACCGCATCGGTGTCCGGCTCATACTCCATCACCGTTTTGTAGGTAGCAAATACCTCCTGTACAAAGTCGACACCGGCATCCTCAGCAAGTCCCAGTCCTGCCGAACCGGAGATGGCAACCTGAAATGGACCATCCAGAAACTGCTTTGCTCCCTCAAGCGCACGCAGGGTTGCCTGACGCACCTGCGACAGATGACGCTGGTAAACCCGGTAAAGAACTCGGTCGCCTTCCATAACAACCACCTTGACGGTGGTCGAACCAATATCGATTCCTACGTTTTTTATCAATTTTCTCGCCTGCCCTTTCTGACAAGGCAAACCGAGCGCACACACGTCCGACCAATCCCCAAGCCGCTGCAACATGTTCCTCGGTTATCCTTCCTCTAGTTTCTCTTACCGCACAAAGGTCTATCCATTCTCTGCGCAATCCACACTTTTTGATGACAATTTACCTATTTATTAGGGCACATCCATTTTATTTCCACCATATTATAAGTCCTGTTTAAAAAAGTGTCAATTATCACAAAATAAAAATTAACATTCTATTCAGAATTACCTTTTACCCTTGTTACATTTATTCTATATCGACAGCTTACAGCAAAAGTTTTATGAAAAAATATCAATTTTTCAGTTTATCAGGTAAAAGTGCTTGACAAATATGAAAAATCATCGTATATTTTTTACATCATCATTTTCAAGCGCTCAAAAAAGCGCAGAAATCGGAGGATCTTATGAGCTGCAAACCCATGACATCTGCTTATTTTGCATATTTTTTCAGCTTTGCCTTTTATAGCGCAGGGCGATTTTATCATGCAAAAAAGAATACAGATGCCAAAAGGACAGCTCTGACAGCGAACGGACAATCATCTCTGGTTCGTTCCTGTTAGGATACAGATGATTGCTATACCACAACCAAAATCTGTCGGTGCTTTTGACAAAAAAGCACCGACTTTTTTATTTTCTAAATCAGAAAGGACTTGTTGTTATGATTATTATTTTAAAAAAAGGGACTTCCCCCGTTCAGGTCAATAAAATGGTCAGTCACTTCGAGCAGATGAATTTTCAGGTGCAGGAGATTCGCGGCGTACACGAAACCATCCTCGGATTGATTGGTGATACCTCCCGTTTGGACACCGATGACATCAAATCGATGGACACCGTTGCCGAAGTCAAACGAATCCAGGAGCCCTATAAAAATGCCAACCGCAAATTCCACCCGGACGACACCGTCATCGATGTCTGCGGCAGAAAAATCGGCGGCGGACATTTTCAGGTCATCGCCGGTCCCTGCTCGGTGGAAAGTCGTGAGCAGATGATTTCGGTAGCCAATTCGGTCAAGACTTCCGGCGCAGGACTGCTGCGTGGCGGCGCATTCAAGCCTCGCACCTCCCCATACTCCTTCCAGGGACTGCGCAAGGAAGGGCTGGATTACCTGCTGGAAGCCAAAAAAGCATCCGGTCTGCCCATTGTCACCGAAATCATGAGCATCGACCATCTGCCGCTGTTTGAACAGGTGGACGTCATTCAGGTCGGCGCACGCAATATGCAGAACTTTGAGCTGCTCAAGGAGCTGGGCAAAATAGACAAGCCCATCCTGCTCAAGCGCGGACTTGCCAACACCATCGAAGAGCTGCTGATGAGCGCAGAATACATCATGGCCGGCGGCAACAAAAAGGTTATCCTGTGCGAGCGCGGCATCCGCACCTTTGAGACCGCTACCCGCAACACACTGGACATCTCTGCCATTCCAATCATCAAAAAGCAGTCCCACCTGCCTATCATCATCGACCCAAGCCACGCTGCCGGCATCCGCTGGATGGTCCAGCCGCTGTCGATGGCAGCCATCGCAGTCGGCGCAGACGGACTGATTATCGAAGTTCACAATGACCCGGAAAAGGCATTGTGCGACGGTGCGCAATCGCTGACACCCGAGCAGTTCGACCAGGTGATGGACGATGTCCGCCGCACCACCGCCTTCTTCGGCAAGATCATCGACTAAAATTCAGAAAATTTATTCTTGTTTTATCGAAAACTTATCCCCAGTCCAATCGGCTGAAAGGAGTTGTTCGGATTGAAGACTGTGACCGTCAACGCCAGTGTGCGCTATGACGTTTTGATTGAAAAAGGGCTGCTTTCACACTGTGGAGAAAAAACTGCCGAGGTTTTTTCTCCGCAAAAATCGGCAGCTGCCATCATCACCGATGACAATGTATCCGCCCTGTACCTGAATACTGTTGTTCGTTCCTTCGAGCAGGCGGGCTTTCGCGTTTGTCATTTCACCTTTTTGCATGGGGAGGATTCCAAAAGCCATGCGGTGCTGATGAATGTCTATGATTTTTTGATCCAAAATCATATCACCCGCAGTGATTTCATCGTGGCGCTCGGCGGCGGCGTGGTGGGCGACCTTGCCGGATTTGCCGCTGCCACCTATCTGCGCGGCATCCCGTTCATCCAGATTCCCACCACCTTCTTAGCTGCCATCGACTCCTCAGTAGGCGGCAAAACAGCGGTCAACATCCCCGCCGGAAAGAATTTGATTGGAGCCTTCCATCAGCCTTCGCTGGTCCTGTGCGACCCGAACACCTTTGACACCCTCTCCGAGCAGACCTTTGCCGAAGGCTGCGCCGAAATGATTAAATACGCCATGATTTGGAGCCGGGATTTCTTTGACCTACTGGAAAGCTGTGACATCCACCAGCAAATCGAGCAGATTGTCGCCTACTGTGTCGACATCAAGCGGCAGGTGGTGGAACAGGATGAGCAGGACAACGCCATCCGCATGATTTTAAACTACGGGCACACCCTGGGACACGCCATCGAAAAGGTCAGCAACCATGCCGTCACCCACGGATATGGCGTGGCACTGGGCATGGTGCTCATCACCCGCCTTTCCATCCGGCTCGGTCTCTGCGATTGCACCGTACTCGAGCAGCTATGCCGGATGCTCAAGCGGTATCACCTGCCGACCGACTACCCGGGAGAGCTTGCCGAGCTTGCCCAAAGCTGCCTGCACGATAAAAAAATGTCCGGCGACACCATCCGTCTGGTGGTCGTCCCAGAAATTGGCAGCGCAAAGATTCTGCCCATGCCGGCAGAACAGCTGACTGCTCTGCTCAAGGAGGGACTGCCATGTTAAGCTGCACAGTACACGGCGCTTTAAACGGCACCGTATCGGCTCCTGTTTCCAAATCCGACCTGCACCGGCTGATCATTGCCTGCGCTTTAAGCTGCGGCGAATCGCTGATTCATCGCTATACCCTCTCGCAGGACATTCAGGCGACCGCCAACGTCATCGGCGCGCTGGGCGCATCGGTACGCTTTGAAAACGACTGCACCATCGTGAACGGGATTTTCCCTTCCAACGAGTCTGCACAATCGGAAATTTTGTGCGACTGCAACGAATCCGGCTCCACCCTGCGCTTTTTGGTGCCGGTCTGTGCTGCACTGGGATGCCGCGCGGTTTTTACCGGGCACGGACGCCTTTCCCAACGCCCGATGGAGCCGCTCTGCTCTCAGCTTGCCGCCCACGGCGTTTCTTTGCAGCTGCCCGAAAACGGCGACAGCCTGCCGCTGCACATCAGCGGAAAACTGCGCGGCGGGGACTTCTTCTTTTCCGGTGACATCAGCTCGCAGTACATCACCGGACTGCTGTTTGCTCTTCCGCTGCTGGAGGAGGACAGCCGCATCCTGCTGACCTCTCCTCTGCAATCGAAAGGCTACGTCGAGATGACTCTGCAACTGCTCAAGCAATTTGGCATCCGCATCCTGCCTTTGGAAAACGGATGGCAGGTGTTTGGCAAACAGAGCTACTCCCCGCCCAAGCAGCTGACCGCGCAGGGCGACTGGAGCAACGCCGCCTTCTGGCTGTGCGCAGGAGCCATCAGCAAAACATCCGCCTCCATTCGAGTCACCGGCATGGATATGGATTCGCTGCAAGGCGACCGAGAGGTCTGTCAGATTCTGCAACGGATGGGCGCAAGGATGAACATGGCTTCCGATTTTATCGAGGTCTTCCCATCCCAGCTGCACGGAACCACCATCGACGCAGCACAGATTCCCGACATCATCCCCATCCTGTCGGTCGCGGCTGCCGCAGCCCAAGGGCAGACCACCATCGTCAACGCCGGCAGATTGCGCATCAAGGAAAGCGACCGCCTGCACGCCATCTGTCACAACCTTACCACTCTGGGCGCACAGGTCACCGAAGGCACCGACAGCCTGGTCGTCTGCGGGACCGGCAGCTTAAACGGCGGGACGGTCGATTCCTTCAATGACCACCGCATCTCGATGTCGATGGCGGTCGCCTCGCTGCTGTGTGAGCAGCCGGTCACCATCCTTGACCCGATGTGCGTCAACAAATCCTACCCGGACTTTTTTGAGCAGTTTGAGCGTTTAGGCGGCAGCGTCCGGTTTTCCAACTAAGCTGCATCATCTATAAGGAGGTTTTATCCATGTCATCAACCTGGGGCAGCAACCTGAAAATTTCCATCTTCGGCGAAAGTCACTCCAAAGCCATCGGCATTGTCATCGACGGCATCCCTGCCGGTACGGTCATCGACCGCGAACAGCTCCTCGCCTTTCTGGCAAGGCGCAGCTCCCGCGGCGGCAAACTGGACACCCCGCGCATCGAAGCGGACCAGCCGCAGCTGCTCAGCGGGATTCTTCCCGACCCACAGGACCCGAACCTTCTGGTCGCCTGCGGCACATCTGTCTGTGCGATGATTGAAAATGCCAACACCCAATCGAAGGACTATGAACAACTGCGTTCGGTTGCACGCCCGGGTCATGCTGATTTTACCGGATTTATGCGCTACCACGGCTGCAACGACATCCGCGGCGGCGGACATTTCTCCGGTCGTCTGACCGCTCCGCTGTGCTTTGCCGGTGCGATTGCCAAACAGTACCTGCGTCAGTACGGCATCGAGGTCGGCGCGCACATCCGCTCGATTGGCTCGGTGGAGGATAACCCTTTCGACCCGGTCACTGTCTCTGCCTCCACCCTGCTGGCGGTACAGGAAAAATTCTTCCCGGTCCTTGACGATGCTGCTGGAGAACAGATGCAGCAGCTCATTGCAGACAGCCGCGACCGACAGGATTCGGTGGGAGGTGTCATCGAATGTGCCGCCGTCGGACTGCCTGCCGGCATCGGCGACCCGATGTTCGACTGCATCGAAAGCCGCATTGCTTCGCTGGTGTTCGGCATCCCGGCGGTCAAAGGAATCGAATTCGGGCTTGGCTTTGGCTTTGCTGCCCAAATGGGCAGTCAGGCAAACGACCCGTTCTGCATCAAGGACGGTCAAATCAAAACTGCCACCAACCACAACGGCGGCATCCTCGGCGGCATCACCAACGGGATGCCGGTCCTCTTCCGAACGGTCATCAAGCCGACACCCTCCATCTCCCAAAAGCAGCAGACGGTCAACTTCCGCACCGGTCAGCCGGTCGAGCTTACCATCACCGGACGGCACGACCCGTGCATCGTGCGCCGCGCCGTGCCCTGCATCGAATCTGCCGCTGCGCTGGCGCTGATGGATTTTCTGGTCGCTTTGCATCCAAATAACGGGAGGGACTGCCGATGAACCCGATGGAAGCAATCATCCGAAGTGCCGAAAGCGCGCAGCTGCGTGCGCTGCCCGCCCAGACTGCCTGTCAGGGTGTCGCAGGAGCCTTCTCCCACAAAGCCTGCCTGGAGGTCTTTGAGCAGCCGGACATCCAATTTTACCCTTCTTTTGAAGAGGTGTTCGCCGCAGTCAGCAGCGGTCAGCGGCGGTACGGCGTCATCCCGATTGAAAATACGCTGGCAGGTTCTGTCACCGACAACTACGACCTGATGCTGCAATACGGGCTGTACATCGTCGGTTCGGTCAAGGTCAAGATCGAACACGCGCTGCTTGCCCTGCCCAACGCTTCGCTGGAGGGACTGCGGCAGGTGTATTCCCACGAGCAGGCGCTGCACCAGTGTTCCGACTTTTTAAAGGCACACCCGCAGCTGACTGCCCACCCCTACTCCAACACCGCAGCCTCCGCCAAGTTGGTCGCAGAGCAAAAGGACCCTTCGCTGGCTGCCATCGGTTCGGTCCAGTGCGCCCGGATGTACGGATTGCAGCTTCTGATGCCCGCCATCCAAAACCGCAGCGACAACTTCACCCGCTTTGTCATCCTGGCAAAACAGCCGCTACACCATCCCGACTGTCAGCGCATCAGCCTGATTGTGCGGGTGCAGCACCGCGCAGGCGCCCTGTACAACGCCCTTTCCCGCTTTGCGGTGCGCGGCATCAACCTGCTCAAGCTCGAGTCCCGACCCATCCCGGACAGCCCGTTTGAGTTTTTGTTCTACTGGGATTTTGACGGCAACCTTGACGATGAACGGGTGGTGCAAGCGCTGCATCAGCTCAAGGAGGACACCCAGTACATTCAAATCCTGGGCAACTACCCGGAAGCGCCCTTTCCCTCTCCATCTTTGTAGAATATTGGAAGATTGCCTGTCATCAGAAGATATTTATTGTCTAAATTCAACAACCCATCTGCGGCAAACTGTTAAATATAGAATAAAATGTACTGGATTGGTTGAAAAATTTGCTCATTTGCGGTATGATAGTAGTGTGTTATGAATCGTACAGAGGGCAAGGATGTTCTCTGGTCAATTTCCCTCAGTTTTGAGCACAGGCTTTGTCCTGCAAAATGAGGAGCGGAGGTTATCTATATGCACGAACCAACGATCTCTTTTTCGCTGCACGACGACAAGGAAAAGGAAATCAAAAAAACGCTGACCATCATCTATGATGCACTCAGACAGAAGGGCTATAACCCAATCAACCAGATTGTCGGCTATATCCTTTCCGAGGACCCGACCTATATCACCACCTACAACAATGCGCGCAGCCTGATTCGCCGAATCGACAGGGATGAGCTTTTGCAGATCCTTGTCAAATCCTATCTTGGCGAATAGGGTTTGTTTGATTATGGCAAAATCGGTGCGGACGGTCGCGTGCGGCTGTCCGCTTTTTTGTCAAGTCAGGCTGTTTGGCAGCATCTATCAGAAGGGAGTTTTTTGCCATGTCACAGGAATTTTTGAGATATAAAGGACGTCCGCTGGTCCGCAGCGGCGACACCCTGTACTACGGAAGCATGGGAGACAAATGTGTTGCTCATCTGCAAATCAAAAGCAACAAACAGGACCATGGGCTAAATATGGCGGACAAGGTCGTCATCCAGCTGATTTCTACCGACGAAACCTTGCCGCTCAAGGACCGTATGCTCAACAAAGCCGAGCGCGACGGACTGTACGAAGCGTTGTCCATCGCAAGCATCTGGATGGACCGCCACAATAAAAAAGAACAGTAACGTCTTTCTTTACAGACCATTCTCCCTTGTGCTATGGACAGGGAAACAGAATGGCTTTCCGATGAAACGAATTAGCCCGAGCAGAAAAACTGTTCGGGCTTTTTTACATCTTGTCGAAATTCCGGTAGAATTTTAATATCCTTTGTGGTATCATCTATACAAGTGAAACCATAACCAACTCAAATGGGAGGAGACAAAAGTATGGAAGAAAACAGAACAACGATTGTGGAAAAAACAGTTAAGTCAGGCATCACCTTTGGCAGCGCCCTGGCTATGGTCATCAGTTATACAACATGGAAATCCGTTGGGTGGGCAATTTTTCATGGATTGCTCAGTTGGGTCTATGTGATATATTTTATTTTACGCTATTAAATTTCAACTTGAGGAACGGATGATGAAAAAAGCAGTCGATCGATTTTGGGGATTGCTCCCCTTCCTAATTTTTCTTTTTTGCAGTGTTTTGGTGAGATTGATAGAAACAACAACGGAAAATACATTGCGAATCCTTCCACGCAACCTGTTAATCTGCTTCGGCATGATCAGCATAGGAATCCTGTTGTTATGGCTCAATACACGCAAAACAATCTCTGTTCATCGAATATTTTCCTTTGCGCTCAAAATAGTCTCTATTTTCCTAATCGCAGCTGTTACCTTAACCGGTTTATTTATCATGGGATTTTCACATTGTCCAGAACACATTGTTACCAAAAATGGAATCAAGATGGTGGCAAGTGTTCACAGTTTTCTGGATGAGCAGGTGGAATATTATGCGTATAAAAACTGGTTCTTTTATGGTCAGCAACTCGGTTATGAGTATTACGGAAGCGGCGGCAAGGACCCGCTCGCCCAAGAACCAAAACCGGACCCCATTCGTTCTACTTTTTATGATTTCGATGGACACGTGATTGAATCCACAGGTATCCATTAAGATTCTGGTTGATACAAAATAACCCCTCCGTATGATGAATCCATACGGAGGGGTTTTCTGCTTTATGACTTCCGTTTTATCCTGCCGGAAGTTATTTTAGGGTTACAGCGAGATTACGCTTTGAGGTAGTGGTCGAACCACTCGGTAATCTCTTTGAGTCTGCGGATGCGGTGCTCCGGTTGACCGGAACGGGAAAGCTCGTGGTTTTCCTTGTGGAACAGGCAGATGCGCGACTCGATGCCGTGGGTCTTGAGGGCAGAGAACATCTGAAGCGCCTCCACCATCCAGCAGCGGTAGTCCTCATCCGAGTGGATGAAGAGGGTCGGGGTGGTGCATTTGTCCGCATACTTGAGCGGAGAATGCCACCATGCCTGCTCTGGGTTGTTCCAGGCGTCGCCGCCCGACTGGTCCAGTCCAAAATAAGGACCGATGTCCGAGGTGCCTTCCATCGAAATCCAGTTGGAGATGGAGCGCTGGGAAGCAGCTGCTGCAAAGCGGTGGGTGTGACCGATAATCCAGTTGGTCATAAATCCGCCGTAGCTTCCGCCGGTGACACCGACACGGCTCTTGTCAATCTGCGGGTAGTTCCACAGGACATAGTCGGTGAACTGCATGATATCCTCATAATCCTCCTGACCATAGCGTCCGCGGATGTCTGCAAACTCGTTGCCGCGTCCATCGCCGCCGCGCGGGTTGCAGAAGAATACAAAGTAGCCCTGATTTGCCCAGTACTGCATCTCATGGAAGAAGCAGGTACCATAGACGGTCTTCGGGCCGCCGTGGATGTCCAGGATTGCCGGATAGCTCTTGGAGGAATCATATCCGACCGGCTCCAGTACCCAGCCGTCGATCTCCACGCCGTCGTTGTTGGTAATGCGCATCAGCTTTGGTGTAACGACCGACTTGTTCTCCAGCACCTTGTCGTTGATGCCGGTCAGACAAATTTCACCCTGCGGTGTCAGGCTGTATACCTCCTGCAATTTATCACCGCGCATTGCCACATAGACCATCACTTCGCCTTTTTTGTCCATGCAGTCCACCGAGCCTTCGTCAGCGGTCAATGGGGTGATGTTGCCTTCAAAGTCAACATGGTTGATCTTCGACCAGTTGCGCTCGGTGCTGATCCAGCTGACTCCGTCCGCTTCGCAGACCATCGACTTGCCGCCGCCGTACCGGCAGTCGGAACCAACGCTGCTGCTCCAGGAGCGGTCCGGCGAGCAGACCAGTTGCAGGCTGTGACCGTCGCGGTCATAGCAATAGAGGTCGGAGTTTTCGTTGATACCGTAGTTTTTATTTTCGGTGGCAACCACCATCAGTTGGTCACCCGCATAATCGGCACGGTGGATGTCCCAGCTACCCATCGGGATGAGCACCTCGCTGTTTCCGGTCACAAGGTCTACCTCCACCAGCTCCTGCTTGAGGCTCTGGACACTGGTAAATTCGCTGCCAAAGTAGACCAGCTTGTTGCAGTCCTTCGACAGGGAGTAGCCTTCCAGCAGATACAGCGGACCGGTCAGCGGCTTCATGCTGCCGTCGCAGGAATCAAACAGGTACAGACGATCTCTGTGTTTATCGGTGATGCCGCCGCCGTTGCGCCAGAAGGGCAGCTCGGTAAACACCTCATAATCCTTTTCCTTCTTGCGGTCTGCCAGCACCTTGGCGCGTGCTGCACGGTCCATCTCCATAAAGTTTTCCGGGAGATGATTGTCATAGTCTGCACAGACCAGATATTTGCCCTTGCCCAGTTTTTTGATGGCAGATACTGCCGCCGGCACCGTCATCTTTTTCTGTGCTTCTCCGCCGCACAGCGAGATGGAATAGTAGTCGGTATAGGTGCTGTCCACCTCTTCCCTCTTGCTGTTTCTTTTTGAAGCAAACAAGATGGTTTCATCATCCATCCACAGGAAGGAGCGCTCATCCTTCCCGGCGGTCAACGGGCGGCACGCTTTGGTTTGCAGGTCCACTGTCCAGATGCCTGCCGCATAACCGTCCCTGTCCTCATTGCTCTTGCTGACAACAAACGCTGCCTTGTGCGCATTTGGGCTCAGCTGAAGGTTGGACAAAAAATGATAGTTTAAAAATTCGTCCAATCTGATCGTTTCCATGATCTTCCACTCCTTTACCCATCAAAACAGTCTGTTTTCGATAAAATCTTCAGACTGCCTTCCAAAATGAAAACGTCCTGCTGACGTTTTCTCCATTTTAACATATCATTTTGCTCTTGAAAAGACTTTTTTGAACTAAATTAACAAAAAGGCACTTGATTTTTGTTGTCTTGAGAATAAAATGAATGGTATCAACTTCTTTTGCAAAGGAGGTGGAACTATGTCCAAAAAAGATTCTTCCCATTCTTCGCGTATGCTCAAAATCCTGCCGCCCATCCTCACCGTCGCTCTGGTGCTGCTGTGCATCTATATTGGAAGCAGGATGTCGATACAGGGATTGATTTCCTACACGCCCTCCAATGTTCTCCTGGCTGCCGCAGGCATCCTGGCTCTGTTTGCCGTCAAATCGCTGTCGGTCATCTTTCCGCTGTCGGTGCTGTATATCGTTTCTGCCTTTTGGTTTGGTAAATGGGTCGGGCTTGCGGTCTGCTACCTCGGGTTGGTGGTCAGCTGCACCATTCCTTATCTGCTGGGCAGACACTTCGGTGCAGGAATGGTGGAGCAGCTGCTCTGCAAATATCCCAAGCTGCGCCAGCTGCAAAGTGTAGGAGATTCCAACCAGCTGATGTTTTCCTATCTGCTACGCATCGTGTCGGTCCTGCCCGGCGACCTGTGCAGTCTCTTTTTGGGAGCCTGCTCGGTGGATTACCGCCGCTACCTGATTGGCTCTCTGTTGGGTCTTTCGCCCATGATGATTCTTCACGTCCTGTTTGCCGACCTGTTCGCACAAAGCCTGTCCGGCAGCTTTTGGGAGGCGCTCACACCACAAACCATCGTGGTGATTGTGGTGCTGGTGGTCGTTTCCATCATCTCCTCGGTCATTTTGAACAAACGCTACTCTCCGAAGGAGCCGCCTGCGGACCGCACTTAGACAACAACAACTGCTAAAAAAGCAACAGCGTCTTTTTGGTGGACACTGTTGCTTTTTATTTTGTGTTTAAAATCCATACACTTTTTCCTGTATTAAAATAACTCTTCGATATTTTCCACCCAGAAAATTTCCTGCTGACAAACCACTTTTTCCTGCAGCTGCACTTCGGCTGCCGATGCCATCGAAATGGTAGAAATACCGGTAAATGCCATGCAAGCTGCCATCAGCATCACAAATATCTTTTGTTGACGATTCATAATTTCCCCTCCAAATATTACACGTCTCTTGTACAAAATTATTATAGACCTTTTATTCCTCTCTTTCAATACCCCTTTCGGACAAAAAAACACAGCAGAACTATACATTCTGCTGTGTTTTTGCTCTTTATAAGGTCGCCGCGATGGATTTTAGGTATTCCCTAAATTGATCTTTTACCTGAGGATGCTGCAAAGCCACCTCAACGATTGCCTGAAGGATGCCGAATTTGTTGCCCATATCATAACGGGTGCCGGTATATTCGACGCCCATCATCCCCCGGGTCTTTGCCAGCACCTTCATCGCATCGGTCAGCTGGATTTCTCCGCCTGCACCCGGCGGTGTCTGTTCCAGGATGGAGAAAATCTCCGGCGGCAGCACCACCCTTCCCAGGATGGAGTAGTTGGAAAGCACCTCGGTCAGCGAGGGCTTTTCCACCATGTCGGTCAGGTGGAAGATGCGCTCCTGTCCCGGCACCGGCTCGATTGCCAGCGAGCAGTATTTGCTGATGTCCTCTATCGGGACCGGTTTGATGCCGGCTACACCGACGCCGAACTGCTCATACGCGCGGCACAGCTCCCAGCAGGCAGGGTGTTCGCCACCCAGTACCACATCATCCCCGTACAGCACGGCAAACGGCTCGTTGCCGACAAAAGCTTTTGCACACAATACTGCATGACCCAAACCTTTCGTCTCCTTTTGCCGCACATACTGGATGTTTGCCATCTGGGAGATTGCCACCATCTCGTCGTAGACCTCCTGCTTTTTGCTGGCAAGCAGCCTAGCTTCCAGCTCCGGGTTGCGGTCGAAGTGGTCCTCCACGGTGGTCTTTCCTCTGCTGGTGATAATCAAAATGTCCTCGATGCCGCTGTGTACCGCTTCCTCCACGATGTACTGGATGGCAGGTTTATCGACGATGGGCAGCATCTCTTTTGGCATGGATTTGGATGCCGGCAGCACACGGGTCCCTAGACCTGCCGCCGGAATCACCGCTTTTTTAATTTTCATGTTATTCCTCCACAGGCAATGCCCTGTTTGTGGTTGAATGTGCGTAGCTGCTCTACTCCTCCAGCGCCGCTTTGACCGCATTGCTCACAAAACGGATGTCCTCTTCGCTCAGATATGGGTGCATCGGAAGGGAAACGACCCGCTGACACAAGCTCTCGGTGACCGGACAGGCGACCGGCTGCTCCAGCTGGTCAAATGCTCCCTGCAGGTGCATCGGCTTTGGATAATAGACCATCGTCGGGATTCCCTGCTCCTTCAAGGCGTGCTGTACCTTCTGGCGCTGTGCCTCATCCTTCAGCAGGATGGTGTACTGTGCCCAGCTGGAGCCAAAGCCCTCCGGCACGACCGGTGTTTTGGTTGCCTCTCCCAGATACTCGCTGTACATCTGTGCTGCGCGGTTGACTGACTCCAGCTCATAGGAAGCAAAGGCATCCAGCTTGACGCCCAGCACCGCCGCCTGCAAGGTATCCAGACGGGAGTTCACGCCGATGCGAACATTATCATACTTGCTGACCGGGCTTTTTCCATGCACCCGCAGCGAGCGCAGCAGCTCGTCGAGCCGGTCGTCGTTGGTGAACACTGCTCCGCCGTCGCCATAACAGCCCAAGGGTTTCGCTGGGAAAAAGGAGGTGGTTGCCGCATCTCCAAAGCTGCACGCTCTTCTTTCCCCGATGCTGCCGCCAAAGCCCTGTGCGCCGTCCTCCAGCAGCAGCAAGCCATGCTCTTTACAGATAGCTTCAATCCGCTCATAGTCTGCCGGCTGTCCAAACAGGTCCACCGCTACTACAGCGCGCGGACGCAGCTTGCCCTGCTGTTTGACAACAGCAATCGCTTTTTCCAGCTGATCCGGGTCAAGATTGAAGGTGCGCTCGTCCACATCCACAAAGACAGGGGTAGCGCCTTCAAAGGAAACGACCTCCGCGCTGGCAAAGAAGGTGAAATCCGGTACAAAGACCGCATCCCCTTCTTTGATGTCCCAAGCCATCATCACAAGGCTGAGCGCATCGGTCCCGTTGCCGCAGGTGATGCAGTGTTTGACCCCTACATACTCTGCCAGTTTTTCCTCCAGCTGTGCCACCTGTTTGCCGCTGATAAAGTTGGCATCATGGAGCACCTGCTGGATTGCCGCGTCCATCTGCGGCTTCAGCTGCTGATACTGCTTTTTTAAATCGCGAAATTCCATAAAGGCTTCCTCCCCTTTCCCTTGTTAAAACGAAGCTGATTCTGCTTTTTCTTCGACCAGACCCTCTGCCGATGTGCGGTACTGCCGCCCGCAGCTTTTGCAATGCAGCTGCTCGTCCAGCACACAGCCGCACTCGCAGACCCAGCCGCTTTGGCGGGCAGGCACACCCACCATCAAAGCGTGGTCCGGCACATCTTTGGTGACCACTGCACCCGAACCAATCATCGCCCATCTGCCGATGGTGTTTCCGCAGACGATGGTCGCGTTGGCTCCGATGGAGGCTCCCATGCGGACCAGCGTTTTTTTATAACCTGCCGAACCCTTGGGATATTTTGCCCGCGGGGTCAGATCATTGGTGAACACCATCGACGGTCCGCAGAAAACATAGTCCTCCAGCTCGACCCCTTCATAGATGGAAACGTTGTTCTGCACCTTGACGCCGTCGCCGATGCGGACGTTGCCTGCAATATTGACATTCTGCCCAAAGGAGCAGTTTTTCCCGATGACCGCTCCGCTTTGCAGATGGCAAAAATACCATATTTTTGTATTCTCTCCGATGGTCACACCGGGGTCGACGTAGCTGCTCTCATGCACAAAAAAATCCGACATTCCGTCCGTTCCTTTCCGTGGTCGGAAAAAAGGGGGAAACTCCCCCTTTTCTCTCTTATATCGCTTACTTAAAACTCGCCCTTCATGTCGATGCTGGCAAAGTTTTCCAAAGGCAGCTTGACTGCTCTGCCTTCCTTCTGGCTTTTATAGATGGCAAGTACCAGCTCCAGCGCATTTTTGCCGGCATAAGCGTCCACATACGGCGCACGGTCCTGCTCGATGGCTTCAATCACATCCGCATACAGGCTGGTATGTCCGTTTCCGTAGACGTTGCTGGTCGCTTCCTCCAGACCCTTGTTCTTCTGGTCCTCTTCTCCTTCGTCTGCAAAATCCCAGACGTCGATGTTATTGGTGGAGGTGCCGCCGAGCTTGACGGTGCCGTTTTCACCGAACAGATAGAGGGTTTCCTCCAGATTTTTCGGGTAAACGTTGGTGGTTCCTTCGATGGTGGCAACTGCGCCGTTTTTAAATTTGACAACTGCCATGCCAATATCCTCTGCTTCCAGATAATCGTGGAACTGCTGACGGGTCACGCCGTACACCTCGTCGATCTCCTCGCCCATCATCCAGCGCAGCAGGTCGATGCCGTGGATGCACTGGTTCATCAGCGCACCGCCGTCCTGTGCCCAGGTGCCGCGCCATTTTGCCTGGTCATAGTAGCCGTGGTTGCGGTTCCAGCGCACATGGATGGAGCCGTGGGACAATCTGCCAAAGCGTCCGGCTTCCAGCGCCTTGCGCATCTGCTGGACTGCCACATTGAAGCGGTTCTGGTGGCAGGCAGAAACCTTGACACCCTTTTCCTGGCTGCGGTGGATGATCTCGTTGGCATCGGCAATGCTCATCGCCATCGGCTTTTCGATGATGACGTTGACGCCGTGGTCGATGCAGAACAGGGCAATCTGTGCGTGTACGCCGCTTTCGGTGGCAATGCCCACCAGCTGCGGCTGCTCCTTCTCAATCATCTCCCGATAATCGGTGTAACGATGGATGGAGCTGTCGTTTTGCAGCTCATGCTTTGCCAGCAGGTTTTCCATCTGCTGCGGCAGGACGTCGCAGACCGCTGCCAGCTCCAGATGGTTGTTCAAAACTGCTTTGATATGGTTGGTTGCGATTCTTCCGCAGCCGATTAACGCATATTTCATGTTGTTCGCTCCTCACTTTTCTGGGCGGTCACCGTCTTGCGATTAGAGCACCTCGATGTTCTTCCGCTCGGCTACCTTCTTCATTGCGTTCTTGGTATCAAAGACCAGAGCTGCATTCTTCTGCACCATCTCATAATCCACATTGGTGTGAGCGGTGGTAACCATGACAAGGTCTGCTTCCCTGAGCACCTGCTCGTTCAGCTGTGGGATGCTCTGGCGGACCTGACCTTTGTATTTGTACTCCTTGACCCATGGGTCAAAGAAGGTGACCTGTGCGCCCTCGTGCTCCAGCTCCTCGATGACCCGCAGCGCCGGGCTTTCACGGTAGTCGTCGATGTCCTGTTTGTAGGCAACGCCCAGCACCAGCACCTTCGAGCCGTTCATCGCCTTTTTCGCACGGCGGTTGAGCATCTTGGCTGCGCGGTCCACACAGTATTCCGGCATCTTGTCGTTGATCATCATCGAGCTTTCAATCATCGAGGTATGAAAGCCGTACTCTCTGGCTTTCCAGGAGAGGTAGTATGGGTCCAGCGGGATGCAGTGTCCGCCCAGACCCGGACCCGGGTAGAACGGCTGGAAGCCGTATGGTTTGGTTTTGGCTGCGTCCACAACCTCCCACATGCTGATACCCATTTCGTTGCACAGCATGGTCAGCTCGTTGACCAGACCGATGTTGATGTTGCGGTAGGTGTTCTCCAGAATCTTCTCCATCTCGGCAACTGCCGGGCTGGAAACCTCATAGACCTCGCCCTCCAGCACTGCGCGGTACATCGCTGCGATGACCTCGGTTGCATCCTTGCCGATGGCGCCGACGACCTTTGGAGTATTTTTGGTTTTATAAATCAGGTTTCCCGGATCGACACGCTCAGGAGAGAAGCCCAGATAGAAGTCCTCTCCGCACTTTAAGCCGGAGCCTTCCTCCAGGATTGGTTTGATCAGCTCTTCGGTGGTACCCGGGTAGGTGGTGGATTCCAGAACGACCATCGTTCCCTTCTTCAGGTATTTGGAAACCGCCTCGGTGGAGGAGCGCACATAGCTGATGTCCGGCTGCTGGTGCTCGTCGAGCGGGGTCGGAACACAGATGGCAACAAAATCCACATCTTTGACAAAGCTGAAATCGGTGGTAGCAGAGAGCATTCCGCTCTTTACGATTTCGGCAAGGTCGCTGTCCACTACGTCGCCGATGTAGTTGTGACCAGCGTTGACCATTTCCACCTTCTGCGGCTGCACGTCAAAGCCGATGGTCTTAAAGCCGGCTTTGGCTTTTTCCACCGCCAGTGGCAGACCGACATAGCCCAGTCCGACTACGCCGACCACGATCTCTTTATTTTCTATTTTGCGAAGCATCTCAGTTTTCATCATGTTCGATCTCTCCTGTCTGTGAATTGCATATATTTCTTAAATGAAGATTCATTATAAGCCCTGATAACAGATACACCACGATCAACGCAATCGCAGCGCCATAGATGCCCAATATCTTTACTGCCGCGATGTCGATGACCGCGTGGACGATGACAAAGATAATATTGATTTTGAGGTTGAATTTTTCCTCCCCCGTCACCGCCAGAATGTTGCCGGACAGCCCGCGGAAGACCGCCTGTATCCAGGAGGCAATCAGGAACATCCTCACCAGCGGCGCCGCTCCCATATATTCGGGTCCCGCAAAGATATACAGGTACAATTTAGCAAAGAGCAACAACCCTAGGTGAAACAGGGTCATCACCACACCGTTGATGGCAAACAGCTTTTTATAGCTGTCCCAAATCCATTTGCGGTCCCCGATGTGCTGGATAAAATACGGCAGGATAAACACCAGCAGCGCCTCCAGCAAAAACAGCGAAATGGACAGGATATTGGCTGCCACCCGATATTCTGCCAGCAGCTCCTCGTTTTTGAGCATCTGACCGACGATAAAGGTTTCGTTGTAGCTCATCACCATCGAGGTCGCCGATGCACTCAGCATCACGATGCTAAAACGCATCATGGCTTTGATCTGTCCCCAGTCGGGCATCAGCGCCTTGACCTGCATCATCGGCAGGTCGCGAATCAGCAAAAATCCCAGCAGCACGCACAAGCCCATCGAGATGTACCTGCCGACCATGACGCCGGTCACTCCCCACAGCACTGCAAAGACAATCTGGAAAATCATCAGCAGAAACGAGTAGGTGAAGTTGTAGACCGAGTAGCGCTGGTTTTGGAAGGTGGCGCGCAGCAGCAGCTGGATGTCGGTGAACAGGAAGTAGAACACCGGCAGGCAGGCGGAAATCAGCAGCTGAAAGCGCGCGCCCTCAAAGGGCAGCGGTGCAACCAGATAGGCTGCCGCCGTCAGCAGGATGATTGCTGCATCGGCGAGGATGCCCACCTTGAGGGAGGCCAGAAAGTAGCCCTTTTTCTCCTCATCGCTGCCCTTCTGCGCACAGTAGCGCAAAGTTGCCTGGGTGATACCGATTCCATTGAAGAGCATAACATAATTTCGTATATTGTCAACATAAGTCAGCAGTCCGTAGTCCGCCTTGGAAAGAAAACGCGGCAGAAAAAAAACCGAAACAAATCCTGCAATCTTTGCCAGAGTGGAACCGGCGATGATATGGAAAAAGCCGCGCTTGTGCAAAGCAGAAATTCCTTCGCACAGCTTTTCCCAATACACAGCAATTTTTTGCCTGTTCATGCTTTCTCCTTTCTAACCGAAGCGGTTGTCATCGCAACGGCTGCTGTGCCGAACGCGGACGAATGTATCTGGAGGCACCCACAGCGGGTACCTGTGCGCCGTAGCGCTCTGTGTTCAAAACCAGCAGCGCCGGAACCATCAGGAACAGCACCTCAATGAGCGGCTCATTGTAGCCGGCGTTGACGGTGATCTGCACATAGTAGAGAACAAAAACGACCAGATATAAAAATCTGCCGCGGCGGTCCAAAATCTTTTCGATTCGTGCAAAGTTTGTCACCAAGATACTGTGAAACAGCACGCTGCCCACCAACCCGTAGTACGCCAGATAATCGCAGACAATCGAATGTCCACCCACGATTTCACGCGGGTTATCCACCGTCTTTAAAACCAGATCTCCGATGCCAAACAGCGGCGCCGACAAAAAGCTCTTGATCGAAGCGGTGTACAGCTTCATGCGGGTGCCTGCGTCGCTGCCCTGGGTGATGCCCGCTCCGCTGAGCAGGTTGCCCACCTCGGCAAAACGCAGCTGCATCTTCAGGCTGTCGGTATTTTCTGCGATAAAATAAAACACCCGATACAGGTTCGGCAAAATCACCATCGCTGCCAGCGCGCACAGCAGCACCACCGCCGTCGCCGGTCCGCCGCGCTTGGGCAGACGGCACAGCACCAGCAGAGAAAAGGCAAAGACAAATAAAATCGCAAAGGAATAGTTGGACATTACAATCACCAGCAGTCCCAACAGCACTGCCATCCCCCAGCCGATGGTTTCCAGCAGTTTGGGACGGTAATACCAGATTAGTCCAACCAGCGCCACGGTGAACATCGTCAGCGAATAGATGTGCTGATAGCCACCGGTCAGCGGGCTTGCCAACGGTGCTGTAACCGCGGGGTCCCCGTTTGCCAGCAGACGGGAAACATCCGGGTTCTGCCGCAGCGCAAACACCGTCCCGACATTGATCAGCAGGTAGTACGCCGTCGTCAAAAAGGTGAGCAGCTTGAGCGAAAAGCGGTCCTCCAATGAAAAGTAGAACCAGAACATCAGATAAAAAATCGGCATCAGCAGGTGGTGGAAGGGAAATTCCACATGACCTGCCACCGCGTACATCGCCAGCAGCACCGGCCATCCAAAGGACAGCAGCATCGCCGGGTGCAGCGTCGTCTGCCAGAACAGCTTCCACTGGGAAACCATTGCAAAGCCTGCCCACAGCAGGACCACCAGTGCATAAATTGCCCAATTATACAAAAACGATTCGGGATTGATTCCCCACAGCAGCACAAACGCTGCGCACAGCTCTCTGGGCACACAGAGGAAGGAGCAGCCCTTGTTTTGCCGGATATATTTTGAAGTTTCCATCCTTAACCCCTCGTCTTCCTTTTATGATAATCCTCTCACGGGCAAAAAATAAAGCAGAATATGTAAATTTTACCGGCAGACAGCCTCTTTTTCCAAATGTGTTTCCCGGCTGTCCAGCAGGTTTTCATATTGGCGAATCAGACTGCGGGCAACCGCCTGCGAGGAGTAGACCCTGCGGACCTCCTGCGCGATTGCCGGACGGTTATAAAAATCAATATTGCAGTAGATGGTCAGCATTGCCCGCGCCAGTGCATCCACATTGCCGGTCTCCACCATGATGCCGTTGTGCTCGTTGACAAAGCACTCCGGTCCGCCGCAGCGGGTCGCAATGACCGGTACGCCGCAGGACAGCGCCTCCAGATAGGAAACGCCGAAGGTTTCCGATTCGGAAGCCAGCACAAAGCAGTCGGTCTGTGCCAGCCGTTTTGCAATCTCCTCCCTCGGACGCAAGCCTGCCAGCTCGATGCGCTGCTCCATACCCAGTTCGGCAATCAACCGGCGCAGCGCACCCTCTTCTTCTCCCTGACCGCAGATGGTCAGGCTGACCTGCGGGCTTTCCCGAAACGCCTGTGCAAACGCGCGAATCAGCAGGTCCATCCGTTTGACCTTGCGCAGGTTGCCACAGCTGAGGAAGGTAAAGCTGCATCCTTCCTCCTCGGTCTGGGTTTCCTCCATCCATGCCCGCTGCCGCTCACGGCTGTCGCTGTAAGCAAACAGGTTAGTATCCACCATGTCCGGCACCCACTCGACCTTGCGCCCGCTGTGCTGCTGCATCCGCACTGCCAGCGCCGGACTGACTGCAATCAGGCAATCGGCTCTGCGGTAGGCTGCCTTTGCCGGCTTTTCAATATCGGCAGGCAGCAGCTGCCGGTTGACCAGCGAGGAATGCTCGGTGACCACCAGCGGCAGCTGTTCCTCGTCTGCCAGCAGGGAGGCAAGGTAGGCATAATCGGTAAAATGGGCATGGAGCAAATCCGGTCTGCCGTACAGCTTGACCGCCTTGCGGTACAGGCGTCTGAGCGCCAGCTTTCCCAGAGGATAAAACATTGCTTTGGGTATGTTGCCCAGCGGAACACTCAGCTCCACCACCCGCACGCCCTGCTTTGTAAAGGTGTGCAGACCCCATCTTCTGATGCGGCGAATCGAACGCAGGTCCAGCGCCAGAAAAACCACCTCGCAGCCCTCCTGCACCAGTGCCTTTGCCTGGTCGAATTCAAACACGCCGTTGGTCAGATATTTTTCGGTGGGTACCCCTCTGGATACGATAAATGTCAGCATAAAAAACCTCTTCCGTTTTTCTTTTTTCCTGTGCTAACTGTTTTGCTCAGACAAGCTGTCATACAGCTCCAGCAGCTTTTTCAGCTCGATGTCCCAGTTGTACTTTTGCAGCACTGCCTGTCTGCCGTTCTCTCCCATCTGCTGCGCACGCTGCGGGTCGGAGAGGATGGCACCAATCGCCTGTGCCACCGCCTGCACATCGTCAGGGTCCACCGCGATGCCAAAATCATCCTGCTGCACGCTGCGGCGCATGAAGGGATAGTCGGACACGATGACCGGCAGACCTGCCGCCATATATTCGTAGACCTTGGTCGGGAAATTATCCAGGCTTGCATACTGCCCGACATTGAGGATGGTGGACATCCCGATGCTCGAGCGGGCATACACCTGCGCCAGCTCCTGACGACCGATATAGCCCAGATATTCCACGCAGCTGTACTCCGGCATTGCCTCCAGCTCCCTGCGGTACTCCTCGGAGGAATACTGCCCGGCAAGGATAAGCTTGACTCCCGCCTGATGCGCCGCTCGAATCAAATGAGTAATTCCCCGCTGGTAGGTCAGACTGCCGGTACAGCAGATGGTGTCCCCCGACTTTTGCGCCTCCTGCTGCGGAGGTGTCATCTCCTCGAGCATCACCGCATTGGAGAGGATGACCACCTGTTTTGCCCGATTTTCAAAGATGTTGATTCCATTTTTGGTGCAGGGAAAGAGGACCGCATCCAGCTGTTTGACCACATGGGTTTCATAGGCGCGGTACGCCGAGGAAATCATCCGCCGCAAAAAGGTAGGAATCCACTCCTTCTCCATAATCTGGGTCGGGTAGTCCTCATGGCTGTCGAAGATGACCTTCTTGCCCTTTTTTGCTAATTTCAGCCCGTAAGGCAGCAGCTCAGGGTCGTGGAATTCGTAGATGTCCGCATCCACCTCCAAAGCCTTCTGATAAACCGCCTTGGCTCCAAACAGCATCCTTTTCAAACGGGAGGAGCTATCCACCGGCACCTGGATGACCTGCACCCCTTTCTGGGTGGTGCAGCCAACCGACTGCGCATCCTTTGCCTTTACGACAAAGCTGACCTGATACCCCGCCTTTGCCAGCGAAGCACACTGCTTGTGAAAAATGCGGGTATCGTTGGGCGCATGGGCGCTGGATAAATGACAAACCTTGGTCATGATTCTTCCCCTTTTGTTGATTTCTATATAAAAATTACGATTTGTTTATTTCACTGTGTCTTCCAGAATTTGAAGCAACCGCTGTGTCAGCGCACGGTAGTCATAATCCTGTGCTGCCCGGCGCGCATTTTGGCAAATCTGCCGGTATTCCTCCTGTGGCATATGAGCAAAGCGCAGCACCTGCCGGCACATTTCCTCGGTGTCCTGCGTAGGCAGGGTCACACCCGCGCCGTACCGCTCGATGAGGTCGTAGTTGACCGTCAAATCGGACAGCACCGGCTTGCCGCTGGCAAAGTAGTCAAACTGCTTGTTGAGGCTGCATCCAAAGCGCATGATGCCCGTCTGCTTGACGTGGTTGATATTGAGGTCCGACCGGGAAAGGATGAACGGAATGTACTTTTTTTCCACCTTGCCCGGAAAACGGATGTTGGTCAAGCCCTTTTGTTTGCACAGCTGCATCAGCTGCTCCCGTTCGGTGCCGTCGCCGTACAGCAGGAATTTGATTTTGTTCTCCCCCTGCTTTTGCAGATACTCTGCCATTTCCACAATTTTTCCCAGGTTGTTGACCAGTCGAATGGAGCCGGTGTAGACCACCTTGAAGGTGCTCTCATCCAGCAAATCCGGGTCATCCAGGCGATATTGCTGACAGTTTTGGTCAAACTCCTGCAGGTCCACGCCGTTGTTGAGGTTGTATATCTTCTCCAGCGGGACCTTGTCCTCCCAGTGCTTTTCCCGGATGTAGTCCTTGCCGCCCTCCATCGTAAAAATCAGGCGGTCCGCTTTTTTGTACAGCCATTTTTCCAGTTGATACAAAGCCAGAATGATGGGGTTTTTGCGGGACATCCCCTTGTATTCCACAATCGACTCCGGCCAGATGTCGCGCACTTCTACCACGCAAGGTACCTTTAAACGCCGCGCTGCCACCAGAGCGGAAGCTGCCGCAAAGATGGTGGGTGCCGAGGTGTAGATGACATCGGGACGCTCCCCGTTTTTGACAAATTTTTTGACGGCTTGTTGAATCCGCAGTGGAAATTCCAACATGTTATAGATTCTGGACAGACCGTTGCCGCTGTAGTCGCGGGTTTTCAAAAAGGTATAGGGTACTCCGTCCATCTCCTGCTCCTTATAGAGCGAAGAATCACGAATCATATTGATGTTGGTGTTGTGAATCTCGCTGGCAGTAAAGATGCGGACTGTGTGTCCCATCTGTCGCAGAAATTTTGAAAAATAATAATGCCGCACCAGCCCGCCCATCGACGGCGGAATAGCATAATGGTTGATTATCCAAACATTCATCTGTGTCTGATTCCTTCTTTATCATAGTGCGCCTAGTGCAGCACCGCTCCCACCGTCTGCACCATCGTCTTGAGGTCCTGCCAGAGCGAAAAGTCCAGCAGACTGTTCAGGTTGTACTCCATCTTGCCCGGCAGCACCTGTTCGACATAGGTCCTGTCCGGGTCGGCGGAGCTGTCCAGCAGGCGGTCCTCGTCCTTATAGCGGATGGACGCCTGTGAGGTGACACCCGCCGGCAGCAGCAGGGTGGCAAGCATCTGTGGCGTATACTGCCGGACATAGCGCGGGACCTCCGGTCGGGTTCCGACAAAGCTCATCTGTCCTATCAGGATGTTCAGCAGCTGCGGCAGCTCGTCCAGGCGGCATTTACGCAGCAGCTTGCCCACTCGGGTGATGCGCATATCGCCCTGCACAGTCACCTGTGTACCCAGTTGCTGGGCGTTGGCGACCATCGTGCGAAACTTGAAGATGCGAAACTCCTGTCCATACTGGGTCACCCGCACCTGACGGAACAGCACCTCGCCCGGAGAATCCAGTCGGATGGCAAGGGCTAATATCAGCATGACCGGCGACAGCAGCACCAGCAGCACCAGCGACAGCAGAATATCGAACACCCGCTTGAGCAGCAGCTGCCCGCGCTTGCGGGAGAGCGCTTCATAGTACGGACGAACGCTGTCATTTTGCAGCTCCTGCGGCAGCTGTTCCCACCTTTTGAGCAAACTTCTCACCTATCCCTTCAGCACCTTGGCAAAGCATTCCAGCAGATACTCCACCTGTTCGTCGCTCAAACAGGTGTGCAGCGGCAGGGTCACCTCGTTGCGGTACATGGCGTATGCGTTAGGATAGTCCTCGATGGAAAATCCCAGCTTTTTGTAAGCGGTGTGCATCGGCAATGGTTTGAAGTGAACGTTGGTTGCCACATCCATCTGTGCCATTTTAATAATCAGTTCGTTGCGGAACTGCTCATCCTTGCCATTTAGACGCACCAGATACAGATGACCGCTGGAGGAAAAATCCTCCCCATAGTGGCGCAGCACCGATACCGGCAGCTGCTCCATCGCCCGGTCATACCGGCTGATGATCTGCTTTCTGCGGGCAAGCAGCGCAGGATAACGCTTCATTTGCGCTAGTCCCATGGCAGCCATGATGTCGGTCATATTGCATTTATAGCCCGGCAGCACGATGTCATACTCCCAAGCACCCAGCTGGGTCTTTGCCAGCGCATCCTTCGACTGACCGTGCAGCGAAAGGAGCATATAGTTGCGGTAGATTTCTTCATCATCCACCCCTTCCAGTGGATTCCATGTCACAGCTCCACCCTCTGCGGTGGTAAAGTTTTTGACCGCATGGAAGGAAAAACAGGTAAAATCTGCAATCTCGCCGCACATTTTTCCGTGGCGGCTCGCTCCAAAGGCATGGGCTGCATCGGCAACCACCGCTACCCGTCCCAGCGAGCGCTGGATGGCATTGTCCGATGGGGTAAACAGCGGCTGCTTGCGGCGCACGATTTCAAAGATGCGGTCATAATCGCAGATGACCCCGCCGATGTCCACCGGGATGATGGCTTTGGTGCGCGGCGTGATGGCACCTTCGAGCGCATCATAGTCCATCTCGTAGCCGTCCTTCTGGCAGTCCACCAGCACCAGTTTGGCTCCCACATGGCAAGCCACGCTGGCAGATGCGGTGTAGGTGTAGGCGCAGGTGATGACCTCGTCGCCCTCCCCGATGCCCAGCTGATGCAAGGTCAGCTCCAGCGCTGCTGTCGCCGAGTTCAGGCAGACTGCGCGGTTGGTGCGGCAAAACTGTGCGACCTGCCGCTCCAGCTCCTTGGTCTTGGGTCCGGTGGTAATCCATCCCGAACGCAGGGTATCGACCACCTGTGCGATCTCCTCTTCCCCGATGTCCGGTGGAGAAAATGGAATTTTCATAGCTGACTCCCCTTTCGCCTGTATCAAGTCAAATCTATCTGTGCGGTCCTGTCTACTCGGACAGGACCAATCCTACGATTTCTTTTTCCGCCTTTTCCAGACGGATGATCTCACGGTTGATTTCCGAGAGGATGGAAACACCGCTCTGTTCTACCAGCAGCACCGCGTCCGATTCTGCGGCTGTACGCATCGAAGCTGCATCCTCCAGCACTGCCGGACAAGCGATATAGGTCACTGTATCGTCGGTGCAGGCTGTCAGCTGCTGAATCATCTGTTCTGCCGCTGCATCCTTTCGGCTGCTGACCACCGCTACGGTGCAGCTGCTTTTTGGCAGCAGAGCGCGTACCGCTGCATCGGTGTAGGCTGCCGCCTGCTTACTGTCTGCAAATCGCTGTCTGCTGGCGTTTGCCTCCAGACGGTCGATCAGCCCTGCAAACCACGGCTTTCTTTTTTTACCCTCGGCGCCCACTACGGCAAACAGCTCCAGATTGTACAGCTTGGCTGCCTGATACGCTCCGTCCAGACGGTTGTCCGCCAGATATGCCAGCAGCACCCACAGGCAGATGATCACGCCGCCCAGTACACCGCCGATGATGCCAAAGAGAATCGCTTTCTTAAAGACTGCCGTCTTGGAAACAGCCGGCGGCTGCGGCATCGTCCGCTCCAGATTTGCCAGCTGCGCCTGATTGGTCTTGATCGACTCCTGCAGCTGGCGCATCTCCTCGTCGGTGGAGCGCTTGAGCGCCTCCAGCTCGTCATCCACCACAATCATGGTGGAATCCGAAATCACGGTGGTGGTATGCTCTGCAATGGCGCTGCTCAAATTTTCCCGCAGATATTGAAAAACAAAACTGGTGATGGCAGAAGCGGTCTGCTCGTCCTGCGCTCTGGCACGGATGAGCACCACGCCCTGATTGCCGTCGCTGTGACGAACGGTCACATTGCCCACGCTGTCCTTAATCTTGATGTCACCTGCGCGCTGCACACTCAGCAGCTCGTCGATGTACTTAATGTCCACCGCCTCGCCCAGAATATCACGAATCCCGTCGTACAGCTGTGCGCTGCGGTAGGCATCGCAATAGGCGCTGACAATCTCGCCGGTTTTGTTCGGTGTCTGGTAGTATTGGCTGGGGACAATCTGGTAGCCGGTATCCACATAAAATACCAGCTCGCTGACTGCCTCGTTGAAAGCATCCAGATTGTAGTAGATGCTGTCCTCTGCATACTGCTGCATACTGTCCAGCCGCTGCTGCTGCTGTTCGATGGTGATGCGCAGCTTTTCGGTGGACTGGTTGTACTCGTCCAGCTTCAGCTGGTAGTCGTCCTGTAACTTCTGTGTGTTTTCCGCACTGACCGAGCGGTACGCCCGCAGTCCGCCAAAGGCTGCAAACACCACTGCAAAAGCCAGCGCAACGGCGAGTATCCTTTCAAATCGTTTCAAGAACAAAATGAGGACGTCCTTAAAGGTAACTTCCTTTCCCTGAATGCCCTGATGCATAAAATGCGGCATCTCCTTTCCCTGCTGTCAATCAAAATCTAATTGTTCTGTACCTGGCAGTTGACCTCCTCCGGGTCACGGTAGGTCGGTACCACCTGCTTCATCGCCAGACGGATGTTCTCCCTTCCGCCTGCCTGCAAAGCCTTGTGCAGGATGTCCAGCTTTTCATCCATCTCCTCTTGGGAGATTTCCTGCTGGCGCTCGATAAAGATTTTGCTGCTGGTGGTCTTCATCAGACCGTCGCTCTTCATCAGCAACTCCTCATACAGCTTTTCTCCCGGGCGCAGACCGGTTTCCACGATGTCGATGTCCACATACGGCACATAGCCGGAGAGCTTGATGAGGTTTTCTGCCAAATCCAAAATTTTGACCGGCTGTCCCATGTCCAGCACAAACACCTCCGAGCTGCCTGCCATCGCTCCGGCTTCCAGCACCAGCTGCGCCGCCTCCGGGATGGTCATAAAATAGCGGATGATGCGCTTGTCGGTGATGGTGACCGGTCCGCCTGCCTCAATCTGCCGGCGGAACAGCGGAATGACCGAACCGTTGGAGCCGAGCACATTACCAAAGCGTACCGCAGCATATTCGGTGTGGCTTCTGCCCTTCATGCTTTGCAGAATCATCTCGCAGAAACGTTTGGTCGCTCCCATGACGTTGGTCGGGTTGACCGCCTTGTCGGTGGAAATCAGCACAAACTTGTCCACTCCAAATTCGTCGGCGGCATGAACCACATTGTAGGTACCAAAGACGTTGTTCTTCACCGCCTCCTCCGGGCACTCCTCCATCAGCGGAACGTGCTTGTGGGCAGCGGCGTGGAAGATGATCTGCGGACGGTAGTAGCCGACCAGCTCACGCACCTTTTCCCGGTCGCGCACCGAGGCAATCTCCACCTTGAGGTCCAGCTTATTTCCATACTCCATCTTCAGCTCCTGCTGAAGGTCGTAGGCGTTGTTTTCGTAAATGTCCACCACGATCAATCTCTTGGGACCGCGCTTTGCAATCTGACGGCACAGCTCGGAGCCGATGGAGCCTCCGCCGCCGGTGACCATGATGACCTTGTCCTGCAAAAAGCCGAACACTTCCTGATTATTAAAGACGACACGCTCTCTTCCAAGCAGGTCGTCGATTTTGACATTGCGCACATTCTGGGTCAGGTTTTCGCTTTGCACCGCGGCAAAGCTGTCCGGCAGCACCTTGACGTGACAGTGCAGGGTGGAGCACATCTCCAAAATCTCCTTGCGGCGGGTCGGGTTTGCCGAAGGGATGGCAAAGATGATTTCGGTGACCATCGTGTTGCGCAGCAGCAGCGGCATCATGTCGATCTTTCCCTTGACCTCGATGCCGTGGATGAATTTGCCCACCTTTTCCGGGTCGTCGTCAAAAAAGCAGACCGGCTGGTAATGGTTGCTCACATTGTTCTTCATCTCGTTGAGCAGCGCAACACCGGCGTTGCCCGCACCGATGATGGCACAGCGCACCTTTTTGCCCTGATTGCGGCTGGTGACCTTCATGCGGTATTTGCGGTAGATAAACCGTGCGGTCATCATCAAAAGCAGCGACATTGAATAGATGCACAGCGAAAGGACGCTGGGAATCTTTGGAATCGGCAATATTTTCTGAATCAGAAAATACACCACATACGCAATCCCGCCCATAAAAATCAATGAGATGTACTCGTCCGTTTCGGCATATCTCCACAGACTGTCATAGGATTTAGACGCCCACAAAAAACCGCACAGGCAGACAATCATCAGCGTCAGGTTCGGTATCCATGTGAATATCTCTGTGATCAATGTGCCGTTGCGAATCGGCACCCAGTAAATCATCACAAAATAGACAAAATTCACAATGAACAGGTCCATCAAAAACACAATCTGCTTTCGATACCTGCTCAAGCCCTTTTTTTCTTTCACAACACTGTTCTCCATTCTGCATTCAAGTAAGCTGTTTGCCTCAGCTCCATTTTTAAAAGACAACACAAAAGGGCGGTTTGTTTTTTATCTTACAAAAATAACAAACCGCAGTCGTAAAATAATATCCATATTATTTTATCATTTCCCACAACTATGCGCAATATTTTTTTGAGCCATTCGCCTTTTCCCACACGCGTTTTGTTCCTTTTTAGGGCATTTGCGGGGATGTTTTCAAAAATTCTTATACAAACTACCCATTTTTCCTGTTCTTTACCAAAAGCTGTCGGAATATTTTACAAAGGAATCCGCTTGCTTTTAGCATAAAATGACAAGGCAGCGCCCCTTTTTATACGGGTCGCTGCCTTGTGAGCAGATGTTGATTGTAAACAAAAGCAAATCCAGTTCAGAAAAATCATCTTCCCTTGCGGCTTTTTGCAAAGCGGAAAACCGGTGTCGGCAGCGAGAAGGTGAACACCACCGCCAACGCAATGGCAACGGCAATTTTGATGGTTTCCACCCCTTTTGCCACTGCCATCTGGTTGTTGCCGATGATAAAGTTATAGGCAGTGTAATAGATGCCTGCACCTGGAACCAGCGGGAAGATGCCACAAATCAAAAAGACGGTCACCGGCGTCTTGCGCCGCACTGCAAAGATGCGGGACATCACCGTCAAAACCACCACCGCCGCAAAGGAAGCCACTGCCGGCGAAGGGTAGTTCTGCATTACCAGCAGATAGCACAGCCAGCCGGCTGCGCCGCACAGTCCCGAATAGACATACTGCTCCCGCGGGACCTGAAACAAAATCGCAAAGGACACGGTGGCAACAAAGGACACCGCTGTCTGCGCCAACAAGGATAACATCCGTCCTTCCCCCTTTACAGCAATGTGATGCCGGTGAGCATCTGAAAGGCGCTGAGCACAATACCGACTCCCAGCGCAATACAGCAGGCTACCAGCACTGCGTCAATCATGCGGATGGTGCCCGACAGGTAATCGCCGTTGAGGAAGTCGCGTATCGAATTGGTCAGCGGAACACCCGGCAGCAAGGGAACAATCGAACCGATGACAATCATATCCATATTGTCCCCGAACAGAACATGAAAGAACAGCACACCCATTGCTGTCACCAGTGCGCTGCTGAGGATGTTGACCATGATTTTGTTGGCTCCCTTGGCAGTTAAAAACAAAACAAAGACCCACAGCACCAGCCCGGAGATAAAGGAAGCCAGGCAATCCAGCGGGCTGCCGCCAAACAGATAGCAGAAGGCTCCTGCGCCCACACCGGACACCAGCACCTGCAAAGCATTGCTGGTAAACGGAATCTGGTCGATCTGCTCAATTTTTTCCTTTGCCTGCTCAACTGTATACTTATGTGCGGCAATCTCTCGGGAAAGGTTGTTGACCGCCGCTACCCTGCCTAGATGGACCGATGACAGCGGTACATGGCGAATCTGGCTGGCAACCACCGGCTCTGCCTGTTCTGTCCCGGCGCCCACCTGGCGGCACAGCTGCTTGCCGCCCTCCTCAATCGACACAAACAAGCCGTTTGCCAGCACATAGACGTGAAATCCGCTGACACCGTATGCCTTGGCAACAATCTGCATGGTCTGTTGTACACGAAAGATCTCTCCTCCGTTTTTCAGCAGCACCTCACCGATGCGGGTGGTCAGCTCCAAAACGCTTTTTCCCTGAGTCAAAACGTTTCCCCCTTGCTTTAAGTTTCCCAAAGTAAATCCAATCTGTTTTTCAGTGTAACACATCCGGGTCAAATTCTCAATCATCTTCCAATTAAATTCCCTCGATTGATTGCATTTATTTTCATTTTGCGGTACAATCAATAGTTGTTGTCAGGTCATTTTTATAAGGAATCCCGCCGCTGTCCGCCCTGTCTTTCATCTGCGGACTCCATCCCAATGACCCGAACAAAGAGGAGGAATTTTCATGATACAATTTTTGATTCGGCACTTTGTTCCCGACCACGAGCAGACCCAGCAGCCGCAGGTGCGCCAACGCTACGGTGTTCTGGCTGCGGTGGTGGGCATCCTTTCCAACATCTTTCTCTTTTTGATAAAGGCGCTGGTCGGACTGCTGTTCCACAGCATCTCCATCACTGCCGATGCGGTCAACAACCTTTCCGACGCCGGCTCCTCGGTGATTACTCTGCTGGGCTTTAAAATCGCCGGCAAGCCTGCCGACCCCGAGCATCCGTATGGACACGCCCGCATGGAGTACATTTCCGGCATGGTGGTTTCCTTTATCATCATCCTGTTAGGTCTTCAGCTGATGGGCAGCTCCTTTGACAAGATTCTGCACCCGCAGGCGGTGACCATCTCCGTTTTAACCTACGTTGTTCTGGTCATCTCCATCCTGGTCAAGCTCTGGCAGGGCATCTTCAACCGCACCGTCGGCAAGCTCATCGGCTCCGAGGCACTCCAGGCAACCGCTGCCGACAGCCTCAACGACGTCTATGCCACCGGTGCAGTCCTCATCGGCGCGGTGGTCTACCACCTGACCTCCATCCCGGTGGACGGCTGGATGGGTATGGCGGTGGCAATCTTCATCACCGTCTCCGGCATCAAGCTGGTCATTGAAACCGGCAACCCGCTACTGGGAGAGGCGCCCGACCCACAGATGGTGCAGGAGTTGGCAGAACGTATCACCTCCTACCAGGGTGTCATCGGTATCCACGACCTTCAAGTCCATAATTATGGTCCGGGACGTATCTTTGCCTCGGTACACGCCGAAGTCCCTGCCAACAGCGACATCATCGCCAGCCACGACATCATCGACAACATCGAGCGTGAGGTCGGCACACAGATGAACATTAACCTTGTCATCCACATGGACCCGGTGGTCGTCGACGATGAACCCACCAACCGTCTGCGTGAACAGGTTCAGCAAATTGTCACCGACATCGACCCGCAGCTGAGTATGCACGATTTTCGTGCGGTATTCGGTCCCACCCATACCAATCTGGTGTTCGACATCGCCGTGCCGCCCTCCTTCTCTTTAAGCGACAGCGAGCTTGAGCAGCTCATCGAGCGCCGTGCCAAGGAGATGGGCAGCTACTTCTGTGTCATCACCATCGACCACAATTACGCTTATCTTCCGCACAATTAAGCGTTCGATGGTCGCTGCCTTTCGTGCTTATTTTGTGTTATAATAAAAATGACGACATTTTTTGAGGAGGAATCCACTATGATTCGCATTGCCATCGACGGTCCGTCCAGCGCAGGAAAAAGCACGGTCGCAAAACAGATTGCCCGCGACCTTTCCATCATCTATGTTGATACCGGTGCGATGTACCGCGCCATCGGTCTGTATGTGCTGCGTCAAAACCTTGATACCAAAGATGCCGCACAGGTTTGTGGCTGTCTGCCCAACATCCGCATCGCCACCTCCTACGACCCACAGGCAGGTCAGCGCATCTTTTTAAACGACGAGGACGTTTCCGAACAGATTCGCTCCCCACAGGCGTCGATGGCAGCCTCCGACGTTTCTGCCATCCCGCAGGTCCGCGCCTTTTTGCTCTCCCTGCAACAAGATATGGCAAAAAAACAAAGCCTGATTATGGACGGCAGGGATATCGGCACGGTGGTCATCCCGGATGCCGAGTTAAAAATTTTTCTGACCGCCTCCAGTCAATCCCGCGCCCGCCGCAGGTATTTAGAGTATCTCCAGAAGGGACAGCAGGTGGAATATGAACAGGTATTGCAGGATGTCATCCAGCGCGACCATCAGGATTCCACCCGCAGCGCAGCGCCGCTGTGCCAGGCTGAGGACGCTGTCCTGATCGACTCCACCGAGCTGAGCTTTGTTCAGACGGTCGATACCATCAAGCAGCTGATCGACCAGAAAATCGAACAGCTTTCGCTGACCATCTAGCCGATTGGCTGAAGATTCGGCTGCTTTGTCCCATTTTGAAGGAGGATTTTACTTGTTCTGTCTGAATCTCTCGGGAAGTGCCGCAGTGCCTTCCGCTTCGATTTAAAATTAGTTTGAAAGGAAGATTGATTTGTTCTACGAAATTGCAATCCGAGCCGTCAACCTCCTGTGGCACTTCTGGTTCCGCTTGGAGATCAACGGACGGGAAAACGAACCGCAGTCCGGCGGGTACATCCTCGCCAGCAACCACTGCTCTGCCATCGACCCGATGATTGTCTGTCAGGGTATCCGAAAGCACCACATCCACTTTATGGCAAAGGCAGAGCTGTTTGATATTCCGGTTTTAAAGCACGTCATCCGCTGGCTCAAGGCATTTCCGGTGTCCCGCGGCACCGGCGACACCACCGCGATTGAAACTGCCATGCAGGTCATCCGCGACGGCGAGGTGCTTGGGCTGTTCCCGGAAGGCACCCGCAGCAAGGACGGCAATCTGCTGCGCTTTAAATCGGGACTTGCGCTGATTGCCCAGCAGACCGGTGCGCCGGTGCTGCCGGTCACCATCACCTACTGTGACCCTGACAAGCGGTTTCGTTCCCGCGTTGTGGTCAATTACGGCACCCTGATTTCCTGTGAGGAATTGGGGATTCACACCACCGGCGCTGCTGCCGGAGACCTGTCCCACGCAAGGGAATTAAAGGACGCCACCAGAAATCTAAAAGCTGCCATGGAGGAACTGAAAGCCCGGAACCTGTAAAAGGAAGGGATTTTCATGTCAAAGCAGCTTATCCTGCATAACCGTTTATTTTTCTTAAATCTGATGTCGTTTTTCGGCGGGTTTGTTTTTTATGCACCGGTCTCTCTGCTGGTCCGCACCCGCTGCGGCGTCACCGAAGCACAGTTTTTTCTGTTGGAAGCCATCCTGTCGGTCAGCATCTTTTTCTTTGAGGACCCCTGCGGACTTTTGTCCGACCGGCTCGGCTACAAAAACACGCTGATTGCCGGCTCCTGCTTTCTGTTTGCCGCAAGACTGCTGATGTTTTGCTCCGACCGCTTCTGGCTCTTTGCTGTCGAGGCAGTCGCAGAAGGCATCGCCTCTGCCCTTTTTTCCGGCACCTTTTCCGCCTATCTGTACGAGGTGGAGCCGCAGGATTTTGCCGAAAATCTTTCTAAAAACGACAACTGCTCCAACCTTGGCTTTATCCTATCCTCGCTGGGATTTTTTGTCCTGTACGCTTACGGCGGAATCGACAGCCTGCTGTTTTTCACCATGCTGTTTTCCTTTGCCGCGCTGGTCTGCTCTTTCTTTTTAAAGCCGGTCGGAGCAAAGCCCTGCCACCTGCGCAGAAAACAGGCGGCGGTCCCGGTTCATCTTTCGCTGGCAGCACCGGACATCGTGCTGGTTTTTCTTCTGGGATGTGTCAGCGTTGCCTTTCTGCTGGTCAATTTTTTCTATGTTTCCCTGCTGATCAAGGTCGGCATCCCGGAAAAATATATGACCGCTTTCATCCTTGTTTATTCGGCAATCCAGCTGAGCGTCCCGCGCATCGTTCACCGGCTGCGTCGGTGGCAGCCACTGCTTTCCCTGCGGCTGTTTTTGGTTGTCGCCTGCATCATGGCTTGCGCCTTCCCCCTGATTTCAAACCTTGGAATCCTGCTGCCCATGCTGCTGTTCCCTACCGTTTTGTCGGTGCTTGGGGTCTATTTGGAGCAGTATCAGAACAGACGGATTGATGCCTTATCTCGAGGTGAAAACCGAGCTGAACTGCTCTCGGTTTACAGCATGGTTTCCCGCCTGACCGAAATCCTTTTCCTGCTTGGCTCCTCTGCGCTCAGCCGCCTGACGACCGACCTTGTGTTTTTCCTGCTCGGCGCGCTCTTTTTGATTTCGGTCTTTGCCTGCGCCCTGCTGCTCAAGCAGGAAAGCGACCAATAAAATCACACAGAAAGGATGGGTTTCCATGCCTGTTACCGTTGCCAAAACAGCCGGCTTCTGCTTCGGCGTACGCCGCGCTGTCGATACCGTTTACCGGCAGCTGGAAGAAAGCTGCCGCACCGAATCGCCAAAGCTGTACACCCTGGGAGAAATCATCCACAACCCGCAGGTGGTCGAGGAGCTGAACGACCTGGGAGCGGTGGCTGTCGAACAGCTGCCCGAGCTGCTGACACTGGAACAAACCGAAAAGGTCCCGGTCATCATCCGCTCCCACGGCGTACCGCACAGCGTCTATGAAGCGTTCGAACAAAACGGCATCCCCTATGTAGACGCCACCTGCCCGTATGTTCGCCAGATTCAAAAAATCGTCGCTGACCAGCCGCAGGATACCCTGGTGCTGGTCGCCGGAGATGCCAAGCATCCCGAGGTCAAGGGCATCATCGGTCATTGTAATGCAACATTCGTTACATTCGATTCCGCTGAAGAACTGCAAAAAATCACCGAAAACAGCCCAAATCTGGCTAAAATGAACAGCGTAATGGTCGCTCAGACCACTTTTAACACGTCGGAGTGGCAAAAATGCGTAGAAACTGCGAAAAAGCTGTATACAAAACCAAAAATATTTGATACAATATGTAAGGCTACATTGATGCGACAAACAGAAGCTGCACATTTGGCAGAAGTTTCGGATATCATGATTGTGATAGGCGGCAGACACAGTTCGAACACAAGGAAGTTGTCAGATATCTGCAGTCGGTACTGCAAAACCATTTGGGTCGAGACGGCACAGGAACTTTTGAACGGTCAAGCGGATGTTGTCTGCCAGATTGCTGCAGGCAGTCGTGTCGGTGTTACTGCCGGTGCTTCGACACCGGTGCGTATAATTAAGGAGGTACAAAAAACCATGAGTGAGATTTTGAAAGAAGAAGAAATGTCCTTTGAAGAGATGCTTGACCAGTCCTTCAAGAGTACATATACAGGGGAGAAGGTGAAGGCTGTCGTTACCAGCGTGGCTCCAAACGAGATCACCGTTGACATCGGCACCAAACACACAGGCTATGTTCCGCTTGCAGAGCTGACAAGTGACCCAAGCCTGAAACCAGAAGACATCGTGAAAAAAGGCGACGAGATCGAACTGGTTGTTCTTCGCGTAAATGACGTAGAAGGTACTGTTATGCTGTCCAAAAAACGTCTGGACGCACAGGCTGGCTTTGAAAAGGTAATGGCTGCTGCCGGCACCGGCGAAGTTCTCTCCGGTACCGTTACCGACGTTGTCAAAGGCGGCGTTCTGGCTATCACCGAGGGCGTAAAGGTATTCATCCCTGCTTCCCTGTCCGGTGTTTCCAAAAACGAACCACTCGAGCAGCTGCTCAAACAGAAGGTTGACTTTGTCATCCGCGAAGTAAACGAGAAACGTCACAGAGCAGTTGGCTCCATCAAAGACGTTCTCAAAGAGCAGAAGAAAGCTCTGGAAGAAAAATTCTGGGGCGAAGTTGAAGTTGGCAAACGTTATCAGGGCGTTGTCAAATCCCTCACCAGCTACGGCGCATTCGTTGACCTGGGCGGCGTTGACGGTATGGTTCACATCTCCGAGCTGTCCTG